>JGI994J12354_10002575_pt1 | contig 17514 bp, 21 predicted proteins | sample IntmicLarv3ML3BL_FD_12354 | JGI IMG/M metagenome (IMG submission 12354) | reverse complement strand
CCGTAGCGAGCCGAAAATACTATATGGCATATCTCATCTAAACGTGCTCCGACCAAACCGATGTCCAATCCTTTCAAAATACTACCGCTGCCTACAGTCAGCCAATCGTCGCCATCTCCTGAACTCTCCATATTGGTATATTGTTGCCCCTTGCCTGTCTCAAATTTAAATATAGAGTAATCTATCTTGATTTTACTGCCTTTAGTTACCAATGCATTCTCATCTCCCTCTTCGATAACAACTCTCCATACACCATCATCGCATAGTTCAATTCTATTACTCAATGATTGAACATATCTGTCGATGGTTGCTTCTTGCGTCGAAAAGTTGACTTTATCGTCATCTTTAACACAAGAGCCGAAAAGCGGAATGCACAAAAACAACAAAACAATAAATATTTCCCGTATTTTCATCAGTTCCCGGATTTCACTCATACAATTTTAGCTTCTCTTCAAAATAGGCTGGAACATCATCTAATTTCATAAATAACTTACCGCCTGATGCCCTCTCGTGCCCTCCTCCGTTAAAAAATTTTCTGGCAAACTTATTCACAGAGAACTCACTTGATGAACGAAATGAGACCTTAATCACATCCTCTCTCTCAGTAAAAAGGGCCGAAATTTCAACACCTTTTATTCTCAATGGCAAATTCACAAAGCCTTCTGAGTCTCCCTCTTCATACCGACTCATTCTCTGTTCTTCAAGTGTTAAAGTCATATAACCGGCCTTACGTTCAGGAAGTATCACCATCTTATTCAATAACATATGGCCCATCAACCTCATTCTTCCTTCCGAAAAGCCACCGAAGACTAAGTCTTGTATTGCATCTTTATCAATTCCCATGCCGAGAAGTTCCGATGCCGACCCGAATGTACTACTGGAGACAGAATTTGAAAAATTATTTGTATCGGTGATTATTCCCACATACAGCGATTTTGCTAAGTTCAGAGGGAAATGGGGTATTTCGTCACTTCCAGATAATAATTTTTCAGAACTGCAGAAAAGCCAAAAAAGCAACTCACATGTCGAGGAGATCTTCTCATCGGATATGACAAGGTCAAATTCCTCTTTTACAGGTTGCGGATGGTGATCGATGAGAATTTTCACAGCCTGTGAACCAGTTACCGCGCTCTGCATCTTATCTATCCTATCCAATCTGTTAAGATCCAGCACTATTATCAAATCGGCCTTTTTTAAGAAATATTCAGTATAGGTATCACCTCTCTCATACACTATTATGTTGTTATCGTCGTCCAGAAAAGAGAGGTATTGAGGGTAAGCGCCAGGTAGTACTATCTTCGCTTTTTTACCTCTCAACTCAAGATACTTCTGCATTGCAACGACAGAACCAACTGCGTCTCCATCCGGATTAATATGGCTTATGATTAATATGTCGGAACTGCAATCTACTATCTCCAAAAATTTTCCAACCACGCCACTATCCATTTTTCTTACCATTTACGAAGCTCTCTACAATTCACAATTTCCAAAATAATTAGCGCAAAATTAAGAAATATATTGCGGGGTCTAAATATTTATTTTACTTTTGTGGAACTTAATGTGTGACAATAATACAAAATTAATATAATTCTCTAATTACCAATGAAAAATATTTTTACTTATGTCATTTTGCCTTTAGGTATCATTGTTTTAGCCTATCTTTCTTTCAAGAGCATTGAAAAACCTATCATTTTCGAGAAAGAACGAAAAATAAGAGAGGAAGTGTGTAAAGAAAGGATGAAAGAGATTCGTACCCTTCAGATTGCTTATAAATCTGTGTATAGCAAATTTACCGCAAATGTTGACTCTCTCATCAATTTCTACAAACATGATTCTATCGTAGTTGTAAAGCAAATCGGATCATGGGACGACTCTGTTGCCGTTGCACAAAAGAGAGTTTATAGAGACACTATTAAGATCCCTGTAAGAGATACGCTTCTTAAGGGTGCGCAAACTTCAATAGATTCTATAGCCTTTATCCCATACAGCGGAGGGCAAAGGATGATAATGAAATCGACTATAGCTAGAGTTTCCGGAGTGGATGTACCTCTGTTTGAAGCAGCTGCTCCGTTCGACATTCTTCTCGGAGGATTGGAGAGACAACTCATTGTTAACCTGAACGAAGACAGGAAAAAATCGAGTAGATATCCAGGTCTTAAGGTGGGTAGTGTCGATGCTCCTAACAATAATGCCGGTAACTGGGAATAAATAATATTATGCCTGTAATTGTCAATAGTCAGCATCTGCTGGAAAAGACAAAAGAATACAGACTATCCATTCAGGCTGACTTGAATGGATTTTCTTTTTCAGTAGTAGATGATTCAAAGAGAGAGGTACTCTATCTCTACTCTTCGGAATTCCTTGTAATATCCGGAGAATCTGAGCTATTTGCCGAAGAGTGTGCGAAGATAATTGCAAATCAACCTATTTTCAGAAAAAAATTCAAAACGGTAAATCTGATATACTCAACGGAAAAATACTCACTTATCCCGGCAAAGCTTTATCAAAAGGGAGAGGAGTTGAATGAGATTACCAAATTACACAATATAGACGAGTTAGAAGAGATAAATACCATTAATATTCCTAAGAATGAGATGGTAATGATATATGCTGTCAGCAGCACCCTTCTTAATCTCATAAAGAAGTACCACTCAAACCTTACAATATATCCATCTCTATATGCTTACCTAAACATACTACCTGGGTTAAGTGGGCACAACAAGCTGTTTTTCCAACATATAGGTAATGTTGTAACTGTTGTAGCTGCCGAAAAAGAGCGGATAGTATTTTGCAACTCTTTCCCCGTTTCCAACTTCAGTTCAGCGCTCTACTTCGTCCTTTTGGCACTGAAACAGGCCCAATTTAATCCGGAACTCACTACGGTATACATAAGCGGCAATATCAAAGATTATGAGATATTCGATATTACACGATACTTCGCCAGAGTCAATTACTTCCGAAATAAAGGTATTCCTTTAGGCGATCCGGTTGCCGAAATGCGCTACTCCACAATGCTCTTTAAGCTATGAGAATCATAGGAGGAGAGTTAAAGGGTAAGCAAATATTCCCTCCAAAAGGCTTCATGGCCAGACCCACCACCGATTTCGCAAAAGAGGGGCTCTTCAATATCCTTACAAATCTCTACGAATTTGAAAATATAACTGTCCTAGACCTCTTCTCAGGAACCGGAAGTATAGGTTATGAATTTGTTTCCCGCGGAGTCAAAAGCATAACCTCAGTAGAGATGAATCTCTCAAATTTCAAATTTATTCGAAAAACAGTAGCACAACTCGGACTAAAAGAGAGTATGCATATCATCCATCACAATGCCTTCGATTTCCTTCCTATTTGCAAACTCCAATACAATATAATATTCGCCGACCCTCCGTACGATATAGACAAATTGGATACAATTCCCAATACAATACTCTCCTACCCCATTCTTAAGGAGAACGGAATTTTCATCCTCGAACACCCTGCCGCCTTCGACTTCTCAGCCCACCCAAACTTCACTAAAGTGAAAAACTACGGAAACGTTCACTTCTCATTTTTTACAGCAATAACCCCAAATGCCCCTTTTTGACATTACTGCTCTCTGTCAGCAAAACCTGATAGTCTAAAATTGCAGAACAGCAGCATACATCTTTATTCGGTCGTATCTAACTCATTTTTTTTTGCTATTCCAGAAATATTACCTAAATTTGCAGTCCCAAGAGCGGAGTTATTTTTTAGAGTTATTCTTACGATATCATCTGTAGCAAGGGAAAAGTTCTTACAAAATGGTGTGGTAGTTCAGCTGGTTAGAATACCTGCCTGTCACGCAGGGGGTCGCGGGTTCGAGTCCCGTCCATACCGCCAAGAGCTAAGACAAAATAAGTCAACTCAACGCCAAATCCCGTAAACACAGCAGTTTACGGGATTTTTTCTTTTATCCAACTACCATTTCTACGACACAAAAAAGCCATAATTGGACAGAGTTTTGTCTCCTAATCGTTACCCTTTTTAAAAACCGAAAAAAGGGTAACGATTTGTCCAATAAAGTCCTAAAAATGACGTAATTTGGCGTTACAAACTATGCCTCGATGTGTATCAAAAACAGCTATTATTAATTTAAAACACAGAGGTAAAATGAACCCAACAGATCAAACACAAAGAGCAACCTTTAAGGTCTCGTTCTTCCTGAACGCAAACAAAGCGAGAAAAAATGGCGAAGTGCCTATTATGGGAAGAATAACTATCAATGGAGAAATAGCGAACTTTAGTACGAAAATAAGCATCCCTACTAAAATGTGGGATGTCTCCACAATGAGCGCCATCGGACGGTCCGCAGAAGCAAGTAAAATTAATACTCTTCTGGAATCAATCAAAGGAAAAATCCATGGAGATTTTCATTTTCTGCAAGGTCGAGATGGCGATATCTCGGCAGAGAAACTCAAAAATTGCTTTCTTGGCTTAGACCAGCAGTACGAAACACTCCTGTCCCTATTCGACAAACATATTGTCGACTTGAAACAAAGAGTACCACATGACCTTAGCCAATCAGCTTTTAAAAAGTATCTACTTACTCGTAGGCGAATTGAACAATTTATGAAAGAAAGATACAATTACTCAGACCTATCTTTAAAATCAATCCGGCTGATGTTTATCGAAGATTTCGCACACTGGCTAAGAAATAGATGTAAGCTTGACACAAATGTACTCGCAAAAGATATTCAACTGCTGAAAAAAATCATTACAATAGCTCATAAAAACGGAATTATTTCAGTACATCCTTTTGCCGAATACACAATAAAGAAAGTGCAAAAAGACAGAGGTTATCTTAACAAACAAGAACTCGAATCAATTCTAAAAAAAGAAATAGAAAGTCTGCGACTCGAACAAATCCGAGACATTTTTATCTTTTCCTGCTATACAGGATTGGCGTATTGTGATGTATCTAACCTTACGGAAGATCACATCCAACCCCACATTGATGGTAACCTATGGCTTAAATTCAATCGTCAAAAAACAGGCTTCAAATCTGACTTACCCCTATTGGCTATTCCTAAAATGATTATTGACAAGTACAGAAATCAACAGAAAAACGGGAAATTATTACCAGTTCCAAGCAATCAAAAAGTAAACGCTTACTTGAAAGAGATTGGAGAAATTTGCGGAATCAAACAGCCATTAACATTTCATATCGCACGCCACACATTTGCAACAACCATAGCTTTGGCTAATGGGATTTCCATGGAATCTCTCAGCGGAATGCTAGGGCATAACAAGATCACGACAACTCAGATATACGGAAAAATCACCCGTGATAAAATCGGCAAAGAAATGGCTGGGCTTGAAGGAAAATTGGATAAGCAAGAACAATTATTTCAAACCACATATTAAGCAGGATCGAAATAGCCAATCTAAGCAAGAATCTGGTATCTTTGTCACAACAATTTTAATAAGAAATCAACATGAAAGAACTAGTAGGCAAAATCAACGCTTCAATTGAAGCATTCAAAACAGATGCGAATCTTCAACTTGAGAAAGGTAACAAAGCAGCCGGGACTCGCGCTCGTAAAGCATCATTAGAACTCGAAAAACTACTCAAAGAGTTCCGTAAAACTTCCCTTGAAGCAAGCAAATAAAAATTGATCCTAAGCGGTAAAACCGCATTTAGTATTCGCAAAGTATGGCATTATAGGTTAGTCTATTATGCCATTTTTACTGAAATGTCCCGCTGTAAGTTTACACTTGTAGTGTGATGCTTTTGAATAAGGAGGCTCTTACTAATCAGCAGATACAAACTCAACACTTAACTGTTTTTCTTGTTGCTTATACAATTCCATTCCCGGAACATCATCATATCTATCACTTAGTTTTTTTCTAAGCCCAAATAGACGTTTTTCGGCAGTATCTACCAATTGAGAAAAAGTAGTTATCCTAATTTTACCCATCTCTACATTGTTTTCGTTCTTTACTGTAGAAATAGGCTGTATCTTTTCTGAAAACGATTCTCCAACAACAAATGCTTCAATATATGGAGTCTCAATTAGCTGTCCACAACTCATAAGATCTTCTACATATCCCTGTGCTTGATTTCTTTCTTCTCTTGTTAATTGAAATCCTCCTCGCTTCAATTCAATGATAAGGACTTTATTTACCGTTGACAAATTAGAATCATTATCAAATGACTCAGTTCCAGTTATAGACACCGTAGAATCGTTCAATACAACTATATCTGGACGTTTCTTGTGATTCTTAAAAACATCTTTGCTTATTTTCTTCTTGAATACGATTTCAACCGCTGTTTGCAATTGCCTGTTAGATGAGTACTCCGCAGATTCAAATTCGGGACCAAATAGCCATCTTGCTCCTGTAACCAATGGATGTAGCACATGTAATTCATCGACATCTTTATCTTTGGAAAGTTTACGAATTGCCTCAATGACAGATATTCGTTTATCTATTTCATCCAAAACACTTAAAGCATCCCTTACAGACCAGTTTTCAAGAAGCCTATTTAAACCATTAATATCATCTTCTGTGAGCGTTGAAAGTTTTAGAAGTAATTCCTTTCCTGTTCTTGTTTTTTCAAGATTTATAATTGCTTCTACCGCTAAGGATATCGATTCAGGTTTTGCCGTTGGATGCGTGACAGTAATGCTTTCAATCGCTTCATTTATTTCATATTTAGCTAAAGGTGTTAGCTGAGACAATTCCGAACGAAAATCACTCTTAATCTGTTCTTTCGTTTCTTCAATAGAATCTTTTGCGATTTCGGAAAACATTTTGTTTACGTAAGAAACTACTTCTTTGTAAACTTTATTCATTGCTTCGACTTTTTTAAACCCTGTCCAGTCTTCATAGATATACTCCGCTAAATCGTCCGTTCGAATAACAACTGTATATCGTTTGGCAAATTTAGTTCTGCCATCAATAACAATTTCATTTCCTAAAATCCAAGAAGGTTCTCCTACAAGTCTATTGCTTTGCCAAAACGCAACACCCTGATAAATTGTTGACCTTGCTGATTTTTGAGAATCAATAAAATGAGCAATCAATGTAATGTTATCTATTTTTAGCTCTGTCGTATCTATCAATCCCGAATGCTGTTCCAACTGAACAGTTTGCTTATTTATTGACACCTTGAATTTAGGGTCGTGCAAAAACCTTGCAGAAATAATTTCCAAAATTTTATCTGGTTTGGGTAGATTTTTTATAACTACGACCTCTAATCTTGTTCCAAAAGAATTAGCTTTGCTATATAATGCCTCTTTAATAACAAAAGGCTGATGCTCGTCTTGCGTCGTAATAACAAATGTTGACTTTTTCCCACCAGAACATGTAATTACAGTGTATTCTTTGTCAAAACAAAGCAAACCATGACGTCCGACTCCATTTCTACCATAGGCAAGTCGTTTCCCTTCTACATTGGGCGGAAAGAGAACACTTTTTCCTTGATGCTTTACCCTATTATATCCTAGCTTCATCCATCGTTGCTCAAATTGTTCTTTGGTCAGTCCTGTTCCGTTATCTTCAACTATTAATTTTTGGTTGTAGTCTTCGGGAATAAAAATATCCACTATTGTTGCTCCTGCATCCCATGCGTTTGCAACGAGCTCAGTTAACGCAATTTCAGGCGAATGGACTAAAGCCCCCAATGTTCTTATCAAATAATCTTCTTCAAATAAGGAACCTTGGAGATATGGTTTTATTTCGATTTCAGACATGATTTGTAAAGTTATATAGTTGATTCAAAAAGCTTTTCAAATTCTATTCGGTCATTGACTAACTTTCCTTTGGGCTGATTATTCGCCCACTTCAATAGATTGGGTTCAGATTTACCAGTATTTCTAAGATTTAGCTCCCTGCAAATTTCCTCTACATCCTTCTGAAAATCACTGATATTTTTATAGTTTTCATAATATGAGTAATACGCAATGTTATTTTCCCAATCTTTTAGAGAACGGATGCCTGTTGCAAATCCATTTGCCGCCAATTCAATAATAGTTCCAGCATTTGATTCGAGATTGTAAATCATAGGAAAGCGTTCCACAACGTGTTTGCCAAGAATGAGATTTTTAGGGATACCGCAAAATTCGAAATTTGCTTTTTTTCTCCACGCATTAAAAAGAAAATCAATAATACTTGGAGTTTCATCTATTGGGAATATTTCGGCATAAAAACAACCGCTATAATGGTCTCTAATCAGGAAATTGACAATATGCCTTTTTCCTGTCTGTTCGTAGTTTTTCCAATTCACATCAAATTTTTTAGCTTGATATTTGATGTCCCTATTTTTCAAAATATGATAATTCTGTAAAATAGAAAAGTTCAATTGATGAACTTGATTTGGATAATCACTTATATATCTGTTGTATCGTCCTATCATTGACTGCTTTTTACTCAATACGCAAAAATACCTATAAAAAAGCACCTGACAAAATCCTTGATAATTGTTTTTCAACAAGTTGATTAAGTTCACTTATTTGCATTTAGTAGAAAGCATATAGCTTATTTATTATTCTCTTAAAATTGTTTCAGCAGAAATCTCCAAAAAACACCTAAATCATTTGCCTTTTAACAAAGTATCTCCTAATATAAAAACTTATAAAGCAATAAAATCTGCTCTACACCAACCAAGGATTCTTATAAGGATCATATTCAGCCTGAAATGTCGCTAGTTGCCAGTCCGTAACCTCTTTCTTATCCTCTCCTATTTTTCTTGGAATCTGTGGATTCAGTTTTAATTTGGAAGCGTCCGAGAGCCATTTCATTGAATCTTCATAGTCCTTCAGACGAACCACAGAAACATTATTCGGTGCAATCAATTTAGTCAGTTCATAAATCGCCAATCGCACCATATGTTTCTTGAGATTGTAGTTCCGAGGATCATGCAACGTATAATTCACACCAGACTCTAATTCATCGGAGTTAACATCAGTCTCCGGACAAAACACCCTACCACCATATACCACATATTCATGGTCTGACAATTCATAGCCATTATAAGTCGGATCATAATCTGCAATAGCCCCCCAGTTATCAGAGTCAAAAGGATCCTCGTTGTTATCAAAGTTTTTCAGTGTCATCAGGGTATAAAACCCGCCATCATANATCNGANNAGCATTCCACAAAGCATATTCAATAGGTTGCCATCCGGAATAAGCCACCTCAAGCCATCCATTAACCAAAGGAATCCGAATATTATCAAACTTATTCCCGTTCTCTGCCAGGCAACGATATAATACCCCGTTATGAGAGACAATATCGCCGGAATAATATGTTCCGAACTGTGAATAGCAATCCGCTGAACACGATCTCTCATCTCCTTCGCTGTATTCTTCCCAATATTCAATAACCGCCGGAGCCTTATATCCGCTTATTGAGCGGATCATCTCATGTATCTTCCCATCGAGATAAAAATGAGCGCCTACCGGAAAGGTTATTTTTCGATCATAATCGGCTATATATTTCCCTTTATTAAGCTCTCGCTCTATCTGGTAGTTCTCACTCAAGTACTCTATAATACTCATCTCTGCCGACTCCTCAGCCTGAATAAATCGGTCTGCATTTCCTCTTGTCATCTGAGACAACGACTCAGGAGATATCACCCCTAAATAATCACTATCGTTTAAAAATCGTCTATACATAATCTTAGTAGTTAAATCCTTCGTAAATAATTGCTGTTGAAAGAATATTGACGGAACTATCTCCGCTACGGAATCGATGCCAGATATCTCGAAGATAGAAGCAGAGCAGATAATCGAGACAATCTGACAGGTGGCCATACTTCTCATATCTTACTCCAGTCTTGGGGTCGGTTATCTTTGTCTTACTTTTGGTTCCGTCATTGTTTTTTAGCTGATACACGAGATCCTGAGTAAGCTTCCTACATCGTATATCTATTAGTAATTCCCATCCGTTATAGCCCTCGAAAACTTCGTTCACAAAATCCGTTCTGGTAACCTGAGGCGGTTGTTTCTTTAGCAGTTTTAGTTTTGGCCGGAGAACCCCGTTACCAAACGTATCAAGGATAAGAGTGTAGTTATTCACGCCATCCTCACTGGTCGTAGAGCGCTGTAATCCTGCTGGGTCGCCTGTCACATCCACTCCACCTATATGCTTATCTCGGTACAGCATCTCTTTTATCTTGCGAGAGAGTGCCGGAGTATTATTCTCCTTATTCTCCGGTTTGCCGAGTATCTCCTCCAGAACATAAATTTTTTTCTTGTCGTAGTCAATCTGAGCAGAAAGCACCGACATGTGGGGAGCCACATTAAAATCCCATATCGTAATCACCGGCTTACTCGGATCGTAAACCTTTTCCTTCAATTCAGTAACAAGATGCTTTCCTCCGTCAAATTTGCAATATATTGCCATATTATTTGCTTCTACAAAATCCCAGTTACCATATAATAGGCGTTCTTTGGTTAATTGGTCACGGATTTTATTTAGAGATGCCTCGTAAATTTGCCGGAACGCCAGATTGGGATTATCGAACACTGAAAAAGGCACATAAGCCTCTCCTTCCCGGAGAGCAACACGATCCCCATTATCATCCTGAACAAAACGGCTGCGAACCCAATTAATAGTAGGGTTTGTAGTCATTAACATTTTCGGAACCATGAAGGTCTCATGTGTTTTCCATCGCAAACGGGAAAACAATACTTCCACAGCTTTCTCAGAGACTTCCGCAACCTCATCAATTAATACAGTAGTGTATTCTGACGAACCAAAGCGTTCAAAGTTTGGATCACTTGGCAAATCAGCAAGTTCCTTCATAATAATCACTGAGTCATTCCAGAATATAAGAGTTCCTTCGAGGTTATTTATTTTGAAATGAACATCCTCTTTAAGTCCCCAATCTTTGAGGATCATTTTAATGGTATTCCATGTAGACTCCCTAAGACTCTTTAGTGTCTTACGGCCAACCACGGCCCGAATATCTGCAAAGCGCATACAGCTACTTATGAGCCACGCACTACCTATATAACTTTTACCTCCCAAATCATTATTCGCTATCGCTCGCTACCCGATAACCGCTCATCGCTGCTGCATGTTTCCACACAGATTAGACTATATCTTCATCCTCTAAACGAGGAGCCTCCCATTTCCGACCGCTTGGCCGTACTCCCTTTCGGGATAGTCGTTGGACCAGAATCCATACTATATCCGTGTTCTACTTTTTNNTGCTCTAACCATTTTTGAGCTAATTCAAAAGCTTTCACCCGCCCCAATTTGTTGATACAAAACTGTTTGGTGTATCTAACTTTATTACCTGTTTTTTTGTGTACTTTGATTTTGTCAGATAAACTGCATCTATAATACTGATAATTACCCGCTTGCCTAAAGGCAATTCCGACAACTCCCGTATTATTCTTTACAAACGAATGCCTGTTTCGTGCATTTTCACTTTGAGTAACCACCCTCAAATTGGCTTTTCTGTTATCCAAAGTGTTTCCATTGATATGGTCAACAACCAAATCCGTTGATGAGGTGTGGCGCATAACAATGTGAGCAACATTACCTTTGTTTGTAAAAGCATATCCGCTGTTGGTGATTCTTATTTTCCCCTCCAAAGACTGAATGTCTTCGACATCGCAATAAGTGGTATGCTTGTACACATTGGGCTTTTCAACAACTATTTCGACATATCCATTATGCAGAAATAAAGTGTTTCGGATTTTAGACATAACTCAACCGTTGATTTATGTTGTAGATTTTATTGGCTGCTGATTGTCTTCGCCCTTAGCGGTCAGAGTTTCCAGCAATTAAAGAGGTTGTTTTCTGCACGTTACCGCACAGGCTGGCAGAGTTGTATTGTTTACCAGCGGCACCACCACCCAAAATGAGTTGCGGTATATTCGTATTACCACAGTTTAAGCAATATGGCTTATACTGTGCATTATTGTTTCTATCAACGCCTATGAGTTTTTGCCCAATGTGACCTCCACATAGATGGCATTCAGGTTGAAGTAGTTTCCATAACTCATATTGTTTGGCGGAAGGGTTGAAATCTATATTTAACCCTTGAGGTGCTGAAAGTTTTTTACCTGCCATGCTACTCGTTTTTATATTTCACCTCATTCAATTGTTATGGTTATGCTCCCATGACCGTTGATGCGCTCAATAAGAGCATCCAGCGCAACCCTCGACTCCAGCACCTGTCCTTTAACCTTATTTTTACCCACGATTATACACCCACTACTTGACTGAGCAGTATTCCCGGAATGAATAAGAATCCCCAAAAAATGAGGCACATTATGTAAGTACGGAAGTTTGCGCTTGAATTTAGGACTGTATTCCATTGTGACCCTATAAGTCCCGGCAGGAATAGCCGTTTCATGCATCACCTTCTCCTGACATTTACACGCAATCCCTTTGGATGTATTCGGGCAGGTCATAGGCAATTTACGAACGACATCCTCAATAGTTTCGCATAAATATTCGCCATCAATATAGAGTTTCCCAATGGCATAGGTTTCTCCCTTAAAAATACGTTTGAGAGTAAGTTTCATTCTTTGATATTTTTAGTTATACCAAAGAATAGGTGCTTTTATTTGAGGGAGTTGGATTTTTTATACCTTTGTTTCACTTTGCATATACAATTCAGATTATAGCTATGATAGCAAGAAATCGAGAAGAATTCCATAATTCATTTAGAGCCTTAAAGGAGTTTGAAGAACACAATCCCTTTACAGTGGATCAAAATAGAGTAACCAGATTCATCGCTTATGTAATATGGAAAAGAACGAAATTTCAAGAATTTATTGAACCTAAAGTAACAGTACATTGGAATTTCGATGATATAAACGGACCTAACATTGTAATTGACACACAAAGAAAAAGCGATAATTCAGAGCATTTTCATGCTGACTTTAGCCCTAATTTTCAATTCTATATATATGATCAAAAGAATAATGTCTTGCGAATAAAAGATGATCAGGGCCTATACGAAGTGGTAATTAAAGCTCTTCGAGGCCGAGACGATTAACCTCTGAGCGAATGATTCTTCAGGAGCGGCTTTTAGTTTTTGTTAAAATAGAAATATTATTCATCATATCTATATTGAATACAATCTGGACATAAATCAATCTCATCCTCTATGGGGTTCCCACAATAAAGCCGACTACAATCACTACAGTATGACATATTTTCTTTATTTTCTTCCCTAAGGCAATCCTTATTAAAACAGACATATTTTCCACTAATATCTTCATTGTCAATGTAAATAAATGATTCGCTTCCACACTCCGGACATTCATGTATAGGGGACTCTCCTCCGTCTTTGATCTCAATGAATATATAGATATTCATAACCTTTTCTACATATGCATCCAATACATTTTCGAAAGCATCTGTATATCCACAAAATAGGCAAGTGTAATCTTCAGTTAAAGGGAATGCTTTTTGAAAACACTCTGGGCAAGTAATCATTTGTACTCCATCTTTCTTAAGGCATTCTATTTTAGGTGCTATATTTTCGCATCTTACATCTGTGTATTCTTTAAACTTCAAGGATTTTGCTTTTAATTCCTCAAATATTTCTCTCGCTTTTGGGGAACTGGAATCAAAATCAATATATTCATCAATGATTTCAAATACTGAATGCAAAACCTTTGAAACTACGCTCTTTACAGCTTCTTTATTTTCTTCTAGTATAAAATGTTCGATTTTATTCCTTCGACTTCGAATATCCCGTATCAACGACATTGATTCTTTTGGAATTTCTACCCCAGCTATATTTTCCAATCTCTTTATGATTGTCTCAAAGGACACACTCATAAAGTCTCCCGATTCCAAAGCCTTGTTATTAGCCTTGTTAATATCTTCGAAAATAAAAGACCAATGCTCTTTTCTGAGAATTTCTTTAAGGATTAATTCAATTCCCGCTGATAGATGAAGTATTGAGTACTTTAGTTTATGGTGATCTTTTAGGTTTAGTATCTGATCTAATGAATTATCAATAAAATCAAGCCCATTCTCAAACAAATCCAATCGAATATCATCTATTTTACTCATTTTTAAAATTTATTGCTTAACAAAAATATAAATTCTGCTGTTTTAGACTAAAAGGCTGATTTTCACCTATAAAACATCTTTCATCCATTGATTATAGAGTTCTACTTTTTTTTGAGTGAACGAAACCGCCTACAATTAATCTTCAACATTTAACAACTTCCTAAACCTATCCTCTATCTCTGCTATTTTTGCTGGGAAATTATCTTTAATATCCTGTGATATCTTACTCATTCTTTCTGAATATTCTTAATAATACTCCTTGGCTATGTGTCCGCTTTGTAATGTACTCTGGCTATGCCCAAAGTCCCAACCTTTATCCCAATACTCTTTCAAGATCTCATCTATATAAGAACAAAATGATTTTTGAAAAAATAATTTGTTCGATGCATAAAAGTCGTTAAGATCGATAATAGCTCGATCTGCCCGATTAATTCTTTCCAGACTTTCTTGTTCAGCGTCATTCACAACGGGATGAAGATATGTAGTCCAATCAACCATTGCAGAATGTAGTTCTACTAATTTCCTATACAGCTCTAAAATAACCTTTGCTCGTTCTTGGTGTAGAAATCCAAATTGAATTTGGTGTGTGATATTATTCTTATCCAATTGAGCTTTAAGAGGTTCTATCTTCATAGAGAGATCTTCACTCAACTTTGCCTTATATGACTCTAAACTTTCGTTGAATTCTTTCTTTACATTCTCTTCCAATAATGTTAGTTCTTCAATCATCGAGACTTTTGCGATTTCCTTTCCTAGCGCTTTTAGCCAGGCTTTATAGAAGATGAAATACGAAACTATTAGAAAAAATAGTACCTCTATTAAAATCTGAATTATACTCTGCCATATTTTATTAAAATTATTGATTATGCCTCCACAAAAGTAGCCAAAAAAAACACCTATCAATTACTCTGACAGATGCTTTTCAACAAGTTATAAAAAATCACTTTCAACTAGTCTCGTTTCTCCATCCTAATAAACTCCGAATACCCAATCTCTACATGGGGATTATCACTGGTAATCGTCTGATGGACAGCCTTCACCTTCCACCTCCACCAAAGAAACCTATGCTTATACTCGATCCACACAGCCTGGTTCAGCGTCACCGGAACCCGTACATTCGCCCGTAACACACGGTCCTCAATCACTCCTTTAAATTCAATATATGGAGTAATCATCTCCACTTTCTGCATAGCCACCAAGACTGTATCCCGCACAACCACCGAATCCACCACCGGAGCTATAATCGGGGCTTCTACAACTAGCTGATGTCTGGCAGCCGCCTCAATGTCCTTAATCCGTAGCCCAAGCCTTTTTATCAAAGCCGCATCTTCAGTTCTATACTCTTCATACTCGGAAACAGTCATCCTCAGCGTTTTCGCATCAAGCGCCATACGGGTAGAATCCACCTGTATGCGCTGCACTTCAGACAACAGTGCGTCTGTATTCTCAATATACTTATCGCGTTCCTGGGCAAGCCTATTGGCCTTATGCCATAAAACATTAACGGTAACACCCAAAAGTATTACCGCCACAAGTAAAGGTTTTGAAAAGCTAGTCTTCATAACAAACAGAATTCTCCGGAATAAACCATATCCATGCCTTCATAAATGGCTTGTCCAATAAAACCATGTAGCCTTTAAATTTACGCTCGGGCTGAGTCAAATCATTTAAAGTGACTCCCGTTCGCCCAACAAGTTCAGACAGTCTCATCTCAGACAGTTCCTCTGAGTCAACAATACAAATAGGTGTGTCAATTGCCATCATATTTCATTGTAAGAAATGTTTTATCAAATAATAATTCATATTCCGCTTTACGGCGGTTCTCAATTGAGGGAATAACTTTTCCTCGATATCTTCTGAAAGAAATATACTCCTCATAAATATCCCGGTCACCGTTTTCCAATTTCCGAATCAAATTACTTTTAGGCATACTGCCCAGACCAAGCAATCGATATTCCCCTACATTATAAGCAAGTACCCCCAAAATGAGAGAATCCTTACCAAAGGCACGAAACGTCGAACATTTCTGTAGCAAATCAGCTCGCAGTAAAGAATCAGCTATTTCAACAGATATCTCCGCAGTAAAGCTCTCCCTCGGCAACAGCTTATGGCCATAACCAACATACGGAAACTGTTTGGAGCCATGCCACCCCTCATGCTGCTTTATGCACTCCACAGCCTCATCAAAAAGAGCCGTTGCAACAGAATCCATCAACACCTCCGCTATCACCGTAGGGGGCTCAGGTAAAATCGGGTTCCGTGGCGTGGATACCAAGAGAAGAAATAAGATAAAACAGACAAGAACTCCTCTCATTATTTCTGACCTTTAAGCAGCTCTTTAATATCTGCTCTCATCTCCCGCAAGTCAGTCTGAATAGAAACAAACTGTGTCATTGTTGCCTCGAATACGGCCTTATCCAGTTTGATAGCATCAATCTTGTCGTACTGGTCAGCAATCTTCACTTCGAGGGCATTACATTTATCCTGTAATTGCGATATCTGACTGGTGTTGTTTACATGTTGAACATACATTGTTATCAGGAAAGCCCCGATAGTCATAATGATTCTAAAATTCTGTTGTACAAATTCTTTAACTGAGTTCATTGGTGGTTTGAAATAAGATTGTGAAAGCTTCATATACTGCATGGATTAGTTTGGTTGCGGACTCTGCGAATTCCGTATCTCTCAGTCCATATATCGCAATCACTACTATAAGTATGACATATATAGTCCGTTCAACGGCTTTACGTGTAATCCTTTTTTTGCTACTCATCCTCATTCTTGAGTGGGGCTACCGGCACCACTACGTTAAAAATCACATTTCCATCACTCCCCTCGACCCTTAGCTTCGATTCATGTACATGCTTAACCGGATATAGCTCCATCAACGCTTTCGCTGCATTAACGGCTACTGCTCTAAGGGGGGCCGGGGAAAGAGGCACATCAAAACGATCATTAAAGCTAGAGGTAGCTGCCTCTTGCATAACCGACTTGAGGGTCTCCGTCAATTGTATTTTCATAGCTATACTTTCATTCTCCGATTGCAGCACCTCAGCAAGTTCTTTCACCTTGTCTGCCACAGCAGGTTTAGACAGAAGCCTACGACTGCAAAGACTCACGTTTTTGCGGTATTCTTCACCAAAAACCTCTTTAAAGCACTTCTCGCGCTGACCCGCAAAATCCTTCCCGCCATTCACGAACAACTGACAAAACTCCTCCTCCTGCATCGTTAGCGATTCGGTCAAGATTTCTTTTTCCTCTGTCTTTGTCATTGTATTGCCATTAAAAAAGCCCGAAATGGTTATCGGGCTTCCATTTAACTAAGAATAGGCCATTAATCTTGTGAGGGGTTAATAAAGTCAGCTTTCATTTCAATAAGCTGATTCATAAGAGCCTGATAGAACACATCTGCAATACTATTAGTACATGCCTCGGCATCGGCCAAAGAATTTATCAGTCTCATATTGAATGATATTTGGAGATCATAACCCGATATAGTGGCCATAT
>JGI994J12354_10002574_pt1 | contig 17523 bp, 15 predicted proteins | sample IntmicLarv3ML3BL_FD_12354 | JGI IMG/M metagenome (IMG submission 12354) | reverse complement strand
ATGGAACAAGGGGCTATTGTTGATGCACTTTATGGTATAGATTATTATTTGCAAGCACCGGTCAAATTCTTAAGTGGCGGCTCTTTGGGTGATTGGGCGCGTTTGGGGTATGCGGGACTAGCAGCACTGTCAATCTTCGTGATGTTTTCATACCGCAAAAAGTACACGCAACTAAAAATCGGATTTGCCATTTTGACATCTATGTTATGTATCCCATATGCTGGCTATATGATGAATGGTTTTGCATACGTTTCTAACCGTTGGGTTTGGGGCTATTCATTTTTAGTGGTATTTATCATGACGACAATGCTTCCTAAGATAGCTAATATAGATACTCTCCGTTTTAAAATATTGCTAATTATGTCTAGCGTCTATTTGGCATATTTGGGTGGGGTTTTATTTTTAGAGGATGCGACAAAAAGTATTAGTAAACTATCAAAAGTGGCAGTAACACAATTTGTTATTGTCCTAACAGTGGTGGTATTGTCGCGTATATGGTCGAATTTGGTGACAGAAAACAGCACTAAGGCTGGTACAAAAATCCGTAATAACATAGTAAAAGTAGCGTTGTTAGTGACGGTTGTGGTTAATATTTTCGCGCAAACAGCGTGGCATTCAGCACCTCAGGAGGGCAACTATATAGGTGAGTTTATGGCATTAGGCAATGCGTATGACCGACAGACGGAAGTGGCGAATGTAATCAATGCTATCAATGATAAGGGAGAATTCTATCGTTATAGCGAAAATGCCTATAATGCGGAACAATTGGAAAATAATGCGTTGATATCGCAAGTGCATAGTAATTCGCTCTATTATAGCCTGGTTGATAAAAATTATTTGGAATACTTAGATGAGGTGGCATGCAATGATGTTATCAATTCTGGTCGGATTAAGGGATTGGATACAAGAACTGGTTTAAATGCATTGGCTAGTACCAAGTATTTTATTACGGAAACGAGCAAAAAGGATTATGCTCCTTATGGTTATGAGGAGTTATTTGAAAATGGTAGATTTAGCGTTTTTGAAAACAAACATGCTTTGCCATTGGGCTATACATATACAAACGTCATTTCACGGGCTGATTATGAAGAATTAGATGCCATTCAAAAAGAGCAATCAATGTTGCGAAGTGTTGTGTTAGATGAAGAAGCGACTAATGCACCAACTATCGCACCAGAGGCGATAGCTCAAAAGCGTGATTTTGAATTAGAATGTCAAAAAAATGTTACTTTTGAAGATGGGAAATTCAAAGTTAAAAAGAAGGGTGCCAAAGCCTCAATTACTTTTGCGGGAATCGGTGATAGCGAAACTTATTTGGTGGTGAAAAAGTTGCAGTATAAAGCGCCTAAAGGGAAAGAGAAAAATATCACGAGAGCAGTAATCGAAGTAAGAGATGCTACGGCACAAGAAGGCCAGACGATGAAGAAACGGTTAGATATTAGAACCATTTATAATCAATGGCGTGGTAATCGCAATGAGTATGTGGCAAATATGGGCTACGCCGAGCAAGCCAAGAGTGAATTTATACTTACGTTTACAGAAAAGGGTGAGTATACTTTTGATGAAATGAATATCATCTGTCAACCGCTGGGCGATTATGTGGCGCAGGTGGATAAGCTAAGAGAAGAAGTATTGGAAAATGTTGTTATCAGCACGAATAAAGTCAATGGAACAATTGATTTGAAAGATAATAAGTTTTTATGTATATCAATTCCATACAGTGCGGGTTGGAGTCTTTATGTTGATGGTGAAAAGCGTGAATTACTCCGTGCGAATACTGCTTACATGGGTGCTGAAATTGAAAGCGGACACCATGAAATCGAACTTCGGTATTTTACGCCTTATCTTAAGGTATCAATCATAGCGACGGTAGCAGGGATGATGTTGTTAGTTGGGATTGTAGTGTTAAATAAACGTAAAAAAGGGACTTTTCACGATTGAGAGGTTTTAGTCATTGCGGGCTTGACCCGCAATCTCCTTTAGTATATGATAATGGATAAGAAAATTCAGGAGGTAAGCTATGAGACATTTGATGAGTCCATTGGATTTTTCCGTTGATGAGCTAGGCAAATTACTAGATTTAGCTAATGACATCGAACGAGACCCGGACAAATATGCACATGCATGTAATCGCAAAAGAATTGCAACATTTTTTTATGAGCCAAGTACTCGTACCCGATTAAGTTTCGAAGCAGCTATGATGAATTTAGGCGGCACTGTTTTAGGTTTTTCTTCCGCTAGTTCTAGTTCAGCAGCGAAAGGCGAAAGTGTTTCTGATACAATTCGAATGGCATCTTGTTACTCAGATATTTGTGCAATGCGCCATCCCAAAGAGGGAGCTCCTCTAGTAGCCTCCTTAGCTTCAACAATTCCTGTTATTAATGCCGGCGACGGCGGTCACCAACATCCCACCCAGACATTAACCGATTTATTAACTATTCGTTCCTTAAAGGGCAATCTTGATAATATTACGATTGGTTTATGTGGCGATTTGAAATTTGGTCGTACCGTTCACTCGCTGATAGAAGCACTAGTACGCTATGAGGGTGTAAAGTTTGTTTTAATTTCACCAGAGGAATTGCGTGTGCCAAGTTATATTCGCGAAGAGGTTCTAGAGAAAAACGGCAATGAATACAAAGAAGTAATTCGTTTAGAAGAGGCTTTGCCAGAGTTAGATGTGTTATATATGACTAGAGTTCAAAAGGAGCGTTTTTTCAACGAACAAGACTATATCAGAATGAAAAATTTCTATATCTTAGATGATAGTAAGATGAAGCTGGCACCAGAAGATATGTTGGTATTACACCCACTGCCACGGGTAAACGAAATTGCCACCGAAGTGGACAAAGACCCAAGAGCCGGGTATTTTAAGCAAGTCCAATATGGCGTATATGTGCGAATGGCACTGATATTAACCTTGCTAGAGATAGATATAGAAGGTCTAGAAAAGGGGAGGAGATAGCTTATGTTAAATGTAGGTAAAATAGGCGAAGGTTTCGTCCTTGACCATATTAAATCGGGCAGAAGCATGACTATTTATAAGGATTTAGGGTTAGATAAATTAGATTGCGTCGTGGCGATTATCAAGAATGCGAGAAGTAGCAAAATGGGCAAAAAGGATATTATCAAAGTTGAATGTCCAATTGACATGTTAGACCTAGATATCTTAGGCTTCATCGACCATAACATTACGGTCAACATCATCAAATATGGTACGATTTACGATAAGATGGAACTAAAGTTACCAGAACAAGTTACTGGTGTTATCGCATGCAAAAACCCGCGTTGCATCACATCAATAGAACAAGATTTAGCACATGTCTTTGTCTTGACGGACAAGGAAAAGGAAATTTATCGTTGCAAGTACTGCGATGAGAAATATAGAGGGGAGCGCTAGGCGCTCTTCTTTATTTACTATTATGCGACAATGTATTATACTATACTTATGAATGAGAAAGTGACAATGAACTATTACGAAGCAAGAGAATATATTAAGGCAGTAGCACCAAGCGGTTCGGTGCTGGGGCTTTCGGATATTAAAAATCTATTGGCAAAACTCAATAATCCGCAGGACGATTTAAAATTTATCCATATTGCGGGAACGAATGGCAAGGGTTCGGTGACAGCATATATATCGACGATTTTACAAGTGGCTAGATATAAAGTTGGGCGTTATATTTCACCAACGATTTATGATTACCGAGAGTGCATTCAGATAAATGGTGAATACATACGCCGAGAAGCTTTTGCCAAACATATGGGCAGGATTGCCATAGCGGTTGAACGGATGGTGGATGAAGGTTTAGCGAAACCAACGGTATTTGAGATTGAGACAGCATTATCATTTTTGCATTTTAAGGAAGAACAATGTGATTTGGTAGTCTTAGAAGCTGGCATGGGTGGTCGTGATGATGCTACGAATGTTGTTAGTAATACGATTTTGGCAATACTGACTTCAATTAGTATGGACCACATGGAATTTCTAGGCGATAGTCTAATTAAGATAGCGCTTAATAAGGCGGGTATCATTAAGCCAGGTGCGGTAGTGGTCTGCGATAAGCAAGAGCTAGAAGTTGAAGAAGCCATTTGGGCATTTTGTACGGAGCAAGGTAATTCTTTGGTGATAGCAAAACCACAGGTGGCAGTTATTCGCGAAGCAACATTGGAACACCAAGTTTTCCGTTATCAAGGTGACGAAATTTCGATACATTTAGCGGGAACCCATCAAATCGAAAATGCCGTGGTAGCACTAGAGGGCGTCAATGCGTTAACCCAATTAGGATATAATATCAGCAAAGAAGATATTAAGAGAGGGTTCGCCAAGACTACATGGGAAGGACGTTTTACAGTATTGACGCGGGAACCATATTTTGTAGTTGATGGTGCACATAATCTAGCAGCGGCAAATAAATTAGCACAATCGCTTAAAGTTTATTTTCCTGAGCGAAAATTTATTTTTATAATGGGAATACTAAAAGATAAGCCTTATCAAGAAATTGCCGAGCTGATGGCACCACTGGCTGATTGGATTTTCACAATTGAAACACCGGATAATCATAGAGCGTTGCCAGCAGATGAGTTGGCTAAGATAGTTAAGAAATATAATAATCATGTTGTGGTATGCCAAACTATCGAGACGGCAGTTACGCAAAGCTTTAAAGTAGCCAACGATACCGACGTAATCGTAGCATTTGGCTCGCTTTCGTTTATTGGTGAGATTACGGAGTGCGTAGACAGGAGAGAAAATGATTGATTTACAAAAAAGTCGAGAGCAGATAGATAAAATCGATAACCAAATAGTGGAGCTTTTTGAAGAACGCATGAAAGTGGCAGAAGCAGTGGCCGAATTTAAGATTACGACAGGTAAGCCAGTCTTTGATAAAGTTCGTGAAAAAGAAAAGTTGCAGATATTATCGAGCAAGGGCTCTAGTGAATTTAATGCTACGGGCATTCAGGAACTTTTCCAACAGCTCATGTCAATTAGTCGTAAACGACAATACCAGTTGTTAACAAAGCATGGTGTCAAAAGTGGTGACTCATCATTTGACAGGATTGATAGGCTAGATACTAGTAATGGTAAAGTGGTTTTTCAAGGAATGGCAGGGGCTTATACTTTTGCAGCGATGAATACATTTTTTGGTGAGGGCATTGATAGCTATCACGTAGAGACGTGGAAAGAAGCGATGGAAGATATACAAAGTGGACAAGCCTCATATGCGGTTTTGCCGATTGAGAATTCAACGGCTGGTATTGTCAGCGATATTTACGATTTGTTAATGGAATATCAGCATAGTATCGTTGGTGAACAAATTATCAAGATAGAACATGCACTATTGGCAATTCCAGGGACAACGATTGAGGATATTAAGACGGTATATTCGCACCCGCAAGGTTTGATGCAATGCAAAGAATACTTGTCAAAGCATCCACTGTGGAAGAGTGAAGAGTTGCTAAATACGGCTTTTGCGGCGAAGAAAATCAAAGAAGATGGCGATAAGAGCCAAGCAGCCATTGCCAGTGTTTATGCAGCTGAACATTTTGGACTTGAGATTTTAGAAAAAGGGTTTCATGGCGAGACTAATGAGACGCGTTTTATTATTATTTCTAGGGAAAAGATATATACTAAGACAGCGAAGAAGATTACCATTTGCTTTGAACTGCCACATGAGACGGGAACACTTTATAATGTGTTATCAAACTTCATTTACAACGGTTTGAGTATGACTAAGATTGAGTCGCGTCCATTGCCAAAGCGCAATTGGGAATATCGCTTTTTTGTTGATTTTGAAGGGCGTTTAGATGATGGAGCAGTGGAAAATGCATTGCGAGGAATTGAACAAGAGGCTAGTCAATTAACAGTGTTAGGCAATTACTAGACAATTACTAGGAGGGATTTTTTGTCAAGAATAGAAGAATGTATCTTATATCGTGATTTTGAAGATGGTGAAATACTTAAAAAAATGACTGCTATTATCACGAGTATTCAAAATGATGAGTCGGTGGTGGGGCTTACTGGTGATTTTTATGAGTGTCTAAATAGGCTTGTCGAGATGGCTAATAGATATGGGCTGTCAGGTAATTTGTGGCATGCTTACTTGACGTTTTTGTTAATTAGTAAAGAGAATGCTTTTAGTACGGCTTGTGAAATTGTCGGAGCGGTTGAAGGTAGTATCAACCAGATGGCAAAGCATGATTTTGTGCGTTTCAAAGAACTATTTGATTTTGATTTTATGTTATTAGATAGAGCATTTGACTCCAATGATTGCAAAATAATCAGCGAATATCAAAACACCGACAATCACCAAAAGCTTTTCAACAAACGTATCCGTGACAGGATTGAAGAATTATCAGGACAGCTAGAACAAGCGATGAATGTCGAAGTGTTTATGCAGGCGATAATAAAGTTTTATCGTGATTTTGGTGTCGGCAAATTGGGCTTGCATAAAGCCTTTCGCGTAACGGGTGATGAAAGTGAAACGATTATTACGCCAATTACTAATATTGCGCATGTTGAGCTTGATGATTTGGTTGGCTATGAGATAGCTAAGAAAAAGTTAGTAGATAATACGGAAAGCTTTATTAATGGGCAAAGTGCCAATAACTGTCTATTATTTGGCGATGCGGGCACGGGCAAATCTTCCAGCATTAAGGGGATTTTGAACCAGTATTATGATAAAGGGTTGCGCATTATTGAGATTTACAAGCATCAATTCAAGCAACTAAACGACGTGATTGCGCAGATTAAAAATCGCAATTACAAGTTTATTATTTATATGGATGACCTATCATTTGAAGAATTTGAAATAGAGTATAAGTATCTTAAGGCGGTAATTGAGGGAGGATTGGAACGTAAGCCAGACAATGTTTTGATTTACGCCACATCTAATCGTCGCCATTTGGTGCGTGAGCAATTTAGTGACAAAGAAGGACGACGTGATGACTTGCATTCCTCTGACACTGTTCAAGAAAAATTATCTTTGGCGCATCGTTTTGGCGTGCAGATATTTTTTAACGGACCAGATAAAAAGGAATTTCAAAATATCGTTAAAGTTTTGGCGAAGCGAGCCGACATTGAGATGTCAGAAGAAGAATTACTATTGGAAGCCAATAAGTGGGAGATTAGCCATGGCGGGCTTTCAGGGCGAACGGCGAGACAGTTCATAGATTACTTGGATACAAGGGTCAAGAGGTAATGTAATCCGTAGATATCCAAAAACTTTATTATTGTTGAATAGGAGGTGTTGCTATGAGTACAATTGATTACAAAAATCCCGATTACTATTTGAATCGAGAGATGAGTTGGATGAGTTTTAATGAGCGTGTATTGGGTGAGGCAAAGGATAACCACAACCCTTTATTTGAACGGCTCAAATTTTTAGCAATTACCGCATCGAATTTAGATGAGTTTGTAATGATTAGAGTGGCATCACTAAAAGATATGGTTCATGCTAGATACCAAGGCGTTGATATTGCGGGCTTGACGCCAACTGAACAACTACAACGTTTAAGTCCACTTATGCACAATTTAGTAAAAATGCAATATCACATATACAATCGTTCGCTTGTTCCGCGTCTTAAGCATATTGGCTTTGAGATTATCAAACGACATGAGGATTTGAGCAAAGAGCAGGCGATTTATGCGGATACGTATTTTGAAGAGCGAGTTTACCCAGTACTAACACCGATGGCAGTAGACTCTTCAAGACCATTCCCGATGATACGCAATAAAACGCTTAATATCGGGGCACTTATTCAGAAGAAAAACACTAGAAAAAGCAAGCGAATAAATGAATTTGCGACAGTTCAGGTGCCGTCAGTGTTGCCACGAGTGGTTAAGTTGCCAGAGGATAAAGATGGCAATCGCTGTGTTATTTTATTAGAAGAAATCATTGAACGCAATATCGGCAAATTGTTCATGAGCTATCACGTAGTGTGCGCACATCCATACCGAATTATGCGTAACGCCGATTTGAATATGGATGTTGATGAGGCGGCTGATTTGCTCAAAGAAATTCAAAAGCAATTAAAGATGCGCCAATGGGGTGAAGTTATTCGCCTAGAAGTCGAGAGTAGCATGCCTCAAGAGTTGTTGAACATTCTCAAAGAGGACTTTTCTATTAAAGAGGAAAGTGATGTATTTTTAATTAATGGTCCGCTGGATTTGACATTCTTAATGAAGATGTATGATATAAAGGGCTATAAAGACCACAAAAACGCCCCTCATTTACCAGCACCAGTAAGCGAGCTAAAGGGCAAGAAAAGTATTTTTAGCCACATTCGCAAACAAGATATTTTATTACACCACCCATACATGTCATTTGCACCAGTTATTAGATTTGTCCAAGAGGCGGCGCAAGACCCAGATGTTTTGGCGATTAAGCAGACATTGTATCGTGTCAGTGGACATTCGCCAATTATTGCCGCTTTGGCTTTTGCCGCAGAAAATGGCAAGCAAGTAACGGTACTAGTGGAATTAAAAGCCCGCTTTGATGAGGAAAATAATATCGTTTGGGCGAAGATGCTAGAAAAAGCTGGTTGTCATGTTATCTATGGACTGCCAGGGCTAAAGACACATTGTAAGATAACTTTGGTGGTGCGCAAAGAAAAAATTGGGATTAGACGTTACGTCCATCTTGGCACGGGTAATTATAATGATACGACGGCGAGATTATATACTGACTGTGGTTTGTTGACTTGTGATGAAGCGATGGGCGAAGATGCAACGGCGGTATTTAACATGCTATCAGGCTATTCAGAGCCAAAGTCATGGAACAAATTAGTGGTTGCACCGCTGTGGATGAAAAAGAAATTTTTGGAATTAATCGAGCGCGAAGCCAACCATGCAAGAGAGGGTAAAGAAGCTAGAATTATTGCGAAAGCCAATTCGCTATGTGACAAAGAAATAATTGCGGCACTTTATGAAGCTTCAGCCGCGGGAGTTAAAATCCAACTAATTATCAGGGGGATTTGTTGTCTCAAGGTTGGTATTCTTGGGGTGAGCGAGAACATAGAAGTACATTCGATTGTTGGTAATTTTTTAGAACATGCGCGCATTTTCTATTTCTACAATAACGGTGAAGAGGAACTATATATGGGTAGCGCCGATTGGATGCCAAGGAATTTAGGCAAGCGAGTTGAGATTGTTTTTCCAGTAGAGGATGAGCAACTCAAAGAAAAGGTTAAGTATATTTTGGATGTGCAATTACAAGATAATGTTAAGACCCATATTTTATTGCCTGATAATTCATATGAAAAGGTTAGTAGCAAAGGACAGCACCGAGTTAATGCACAAGAGATTTTTTGCTTAGAAGCGTAAGGAGAATTATGAACCTCAAAAAACAAGTAGGTTATGAAGCGGCCAAATACGTCAAAGACGGAATGATAGTTGGCCTAGGAACTGGCTCGACGGCGAAGTATGCCGTGGAGGCTATTGGTAAAATGGTTGCGAATGGATTACAGATTAAGGCAGTGCCAACTTCTAAAGCGACAGCAAAGCAAGCGCGCGAGTTAGGAATTACCCTATTAGATATTAATGAAGTAGAGTATATTGATGTAGTTATTGATGGCGTTGACGAAATAGACCCTGAATTTAATGCGACTAAAGGTGGTGGAGCCGCCCTTTTCCGTGAGAAAGTCGTAGCTAGTCTTGGCAAAGAAGTAATTTGGATTATGGATGAGAGTAAACTAGTCGATAAGCTGGGGGCATTTCCACTGCCAGTTGAGATTTTACCGTACGGCTATCAGGTGATTTTTCGCCAGTTGGAAAAGCTTGGGCTAAATCCGCAGATGCGCATGAATGGTGAAGAAATACTGGTGACTGACAATGGTAATTACATTGTTGATTTGCACACAGGGGTATCAGCGGATATTAGTGGTATTCGCGAGAAGTTAGCTAAGATTGTCGGGGTACTTGAGACGGGGCAGTTCTTACAGATGTGCAATCGCATTATTGTCGGAGGTGATAATGGTGTTAAAGTTTTAGAGGCTAAAAGAAATTAAGGTAATACTCTTTGAAGTGAGTCCTTCCAAAAGGTTACTCTACTTTTTATAATATAGCAGCTTGTTATATGAAAAGCAAGGATGGAACATTGACAAAAAGGAAATTAGGCTGTATTATATCCATATACTCCTAGGGGGTATGTGGAGGTCGTATGAGAAAAGAAACTTATGATATATCAGGATTGCACTGCGCATCGTGTAGTAGTACCGTTGAGCGAGTGACAAGAAAGCTTGAGGGAGTAGTCAGTAGTGAAGTCAATCTTACAACTGGCAAAATGACAATTGAATATGAGGAAACTATTTTACAGCCGGCAAACATCATTACAGAGGTGGAGCGGGCTGGTTTTGGTGCTGAATTAGCAAGAGAAAAGCGAAAAGATGAGATAGCACAAGAGCGTGAAAGTGCCGACGAAGATTTGAAGCGGAGCAGATTACAATTAATTATTAGCAGTATTTTTGCGATACCACTGTTATATGTTTCAATGGAACATATGGTTCCATTAAAGTTGCCGATGCCGATATTTTTTGATATGCATCATAATCCATTGAATTTTGCGTTGCTTCAATTAGTACTAACGATAGGGATTTTGATTTGCGGGCGCAAGTTTTATATGGTTGGTTTCAAAGCGCTATTATCAAAAAATCCCAATATGGACTCGCTAGTTGCGATTGGAACAGGCAGTGCTTTTATCTATAGTTTAGTAGTTACCTTAAGAATTCCAAACGACCCTAGTGGTGCGATGAATTTATATTATGAGACAGCAGCAGTGGTAATAACGTTGGTAATGCTTGGCAAATATTTAGAAAGCAAAAGTACGGGGAAAACTTCAGAAGCAATTGAAAAGTTGATGGAGTTAGCGCCTGATAAGGCGATTATTATTGATGCTAACGGCGAAAGAGAGGTTGATACCGCCAGTGTGCAACATGGCGATATCATTTTGGTAAAGCCAGGTAGCAAGATAGCCCTCGATGGTGAGGTGATAAAGGGTGCAACCAGTGTTGATGAGTCGATGCTGACCGGTGAGAGTATTCCAGTGGAGCGAACAATCGGTGACAATGTTATCGGCGGAAGCATGAATTATAATGGTGCTATCCAAGTTAAAGTCAAACATACTGGAAGCGATACGACATTAGCCAAGATTATTAAGCTAATGGAGGAAGCACAAGGCAAGAAAGCACCGATTTCGAAGTTGGCGGATATTATAGCAGGATATTTTGTGCCAATTGTTATTGTTATCGCCATTGTTTCGGCAATTATCTGGGCGATAGCTGGCGAACCTATCACCTTTGTTTTAAAAGTATTTGTATCAGTTTTGGTAATTGCTTGTCCCTGCGCGCTAGGGCTAGCGACGCCGACGGCGATTATGGTTGGAACTGGTCGGGGTGCTAATATGGGTATTCTAATTAAAAGTGGTGAGGCGTTAGAGATAACGTATAAAGCAGATACGGTGGTGCTTGATAAGACGGGGACGATTACGCAAGGTAAGCCACGAGTTACCGAAATCATTTCTAATTTGTATGCGAAGGACGAATTACTTGGATTAGCAGCATCTTGCGAGGTGCAATCAGAACATCCGCTGGGTCAAGCTATCGTTAATTTAGCAAAAGAAAAGGAATTGCCACTACAAGAGACGGATTATTTTAATAGTATTACTGGTAAGGGCATTGAAGCTAAGCTTGATGATAAACATATTTACATAGGTAATATGAAATTGCTTAGTGACATTAAAGTTTCTATAGATGAGGTTGCGGGTCAAGCCCGCGATGACGAAGTAGGGGCGGGATACCGCTCACTAACTAACAACAACGGTACTATTCGCAATTATGAAGATAACGGAGCAAGCTCGATGTTTATCGTGGTTAATCAGGAATTAGCGGGTATCATTAACGTTGCTGATACAATTAAAGATAGTAGCGTTGAAGCAATTGATAATATTAAGAAATCGGGCATTAAAGTATATATGCTAACTGGTGATAATGCCAAGACAGCCAAATATATTGGTGACCAAGTTCATGTTGATGAAGTCATTTCAGAAGTTTTACCACAAGATAAAGTAGCGGCGATTGCCAAGTTACAGCAAGAAGGTCGTAAGGTTATTATGGTCGGCGACGGCATCAACGATGCGCCAGCCTTAGCCCAAGCAGAAGTGGGAATTGCCATTGGCAGTGGGAGTGATATTGCGTTGGAGTCAAGCGATATTGTCTTAATGAAATCAGATTTGCAAGATGTATATCGAGCAATCGCACTTAGCCATGCAACTATTCGTAATATCAAGCAAAATCTCTTCTGGGCATTTATCTTTAATAGTATTGGTATTCCGATTGCAGCGGGTATTTTGCACGTTTTTGGTGGACCATTGATGAATCCCATTTTTGCGGGCATGGCAATGGCTTTTTCGTCCGTATTGGTCGTAACTAATGCGTTGCGATTGAAAAGGGTGAAATTAAAAGATTAAAGGGTATTAAATAAAAAGATGTGGGGAGTGTGGATAAATTATGGAGAAATCAGGAAATTGCAGTGCTTGTAAATACAAAATCAGAGATGATGAGATGCATAAAAATTTGCTCAATCGGCTTAGTCGCATAGAGGGACAAGTTAGGGGGATTAAAAGTATGGTTGACCAAGACCGTTATTGTGTCGATATTTTGACGCAAGTATCGGCGGTTCAGTCTGCGCTTAATGCGTTTAACAAAAATATTTTAGCCAGCCATATTAAGACGTGTGTAGTCGACGATATTCGTGAGGGCAATGCTGAAACTGTTGATGAACTATGTAAAACAATTCAAAAATTTATGAAATAAACGGTAGTACTTATTGAGCCTAAGATGTAGTTAAGTATGAACTTAGTACGAAGATTGTTCCGCTATAGGAAATTACGCCTATAGAGAAACAACACTCCGTGGGATTGCACCTCGGCGTACAAGGAAAATGTCGCAAGATGCGACCGCCTCAGGCGGAGAATTTCATAAAACGAAAATCTTTCTTGGATGGAACTTAACGAAAACAAGCGAAGAATTTTAACACGGGAGGTCTTTATTATGAGAAAAATTGTGCCAATAATTATGAGTATTTGTTTTTTAGCTGCGAGTTTAAGTAGCTGTGCAAGTAATAGCACAGCCAATGAACAATCTAGTGCATCACAAGAGCAAGTAGCAACGGACAATGAGGAGACAACGGACAATGAAGAGACGACGGATGGTGAAGTGACAATGGAAGATGAAGCAAGCAAGGTTAGTATAGTTACTACCATTTTCGCCCCATATGATTTTGCTAGAGAGATAGCGGGCGAAGCTGCTACAGTTACAATGCTTTTACCACCAGGTTCAGAAAGTCATTCGTATGAGCCAAGTCCACAAGATATCATTACCATTCAAAATTGTGATTTATTTATCTATGTTGGCGGTGACTCTGATGCGTGGGTAAATCAAGTACTGGACTCGATGGATACTAGCGATATGAAAATCATCACCTTAATGGATTGTGTGGATGTCGTGGAAGAAGAGATTGTTGAAGGTATGGAGAGCGACCACAGACACGAGCATAGCAACGACGAATATCAAGGGCATGATGAAGAAGATTATCATGAGCATAACGATGAGGACGACCATAATCATGACGACCACGACCATGACGAAGAAGCAGAACTTGATGAGCATGTTTGGACTTCGCCTAGAAACGTTAAACTCATCGTGCAAAGAATGTCCGACATGCTTTGTGATATAGATGCGGACAATGCGACTAATTACCAAGCACGTGCCACGGCATATCAAGAACAGCTAGATGAATTAGATGCGAAATTCCAAGCGGTATTTGATACAGCGACACGTAATACGGTAGTCTTTGGCGACCGCTTCCCATTCAGATATTTTGCTGATGCATACGACCTCGAATATTTCGCGGCATTTCCAGGGTGTTCAACGGAAACCGAAGCGAGTGCGGCGACAATTGCCTTTTTGATTGATAAGGTGAAAGAGGAGGGTATCCCAGTGATATTCCATGCCGAACTTTCCAATCAAAAGATGGCAAGTACAATTAGCGAAGAAACGGGAGCAAAGGTTTTAGAGTTGCACGCATGTCACAATGTTTCTAAAGATGAAATGGAAAATAACGCCACATATATTGACATTATGAATAAAAATGTGGAGAACTTAAAGGAGGCGTTGAATTAGGATGTCATTAATTACTTGTCAAGACGTATCATTTGCATATGAGGGTGCCACGGTTGTTAGTGGTCTTGATTTTGAAGTGCAAAGCCAAGATTATCTATGCATCGTTGGCGAAAATGGTTCGGGAAAAAGTACTCTAATCAAAGGGTTGCTACGGCTTAAAACGCCACAAACTGGTAATATTGTCTTGGGTGATGGGTTGCGTGCCAATGAGATTGGATACTTACCTCAGCAAACGGCAGCACAAAAAGATTTTCCGGCCAGTGCCTTTGAGGTGGTCCTTTCGGGACGACTTAGCGCACGAGGTATCTTGCCATTTTACTCACGAGTAGATAAAGAAATAGCCGAAGAGAATATTAAATTACTAGGAATTGAAAATTTAAAAAATAGATGTTATCGCGAATTATCGGGTGGTCAGCAACAACGAGTATTATTAGCAAGGGCACTTTGTGCAACCCAAAAAGTACTCCTTTTAGATGAGCCAGTGGCCGGATTAGACCCAGTTGTCACCCAGGAATTATACCGACTAATCGAAAAAATCAACAAAGATACAGGGATAACTGTAATTATGGTTTCGCATGATATTAACAGTGCGATTAAATATGCCAACCGTATTTTACATCTTAAAAATGAGCAAGTATTTTTCGGAACGACAAAGGATTACCTAAAATCTAGTGTCGGCATCGGTTTTCTAGGAGGTGAGCGAGATGATTGACATATTACTTGAGATGTTTTCATATACGTTCCTAGTGCGAGCGGTTATTGTTGGCTTAATGGTTTCACTTTGCGCTGCGCTTTTAGGTGTAAGTTTGGTTCTTAAACGTTATTCAATGATAGGTGACGGACTTTCGCATGTCGGATTTGGAAGTTTAGCAATTGCGACAGCGATGAATGCGGCACCACTAAGTGTTTCAATTCCAATTGTAGTATTTGCGGCCTTTATGTTGCTTAGAATTAGCGAAAATAGTAAAATCAAAGGGGACGCAGCGATTGCTCTAATTTCAACTAGCTCGCTAGCCATTGGGGTAATTGTAATATCTTTTACGACGGGAATGAATACCGATGTTTGCAATTATATGTTTGGCAGTATTTTGGCGATGAGTCGCGGAGATGTAAATTTAAGCGTTGTTCTTGCTAGTGCAGTTCTAATACTATTTATTTTGTTTTATAATAAGATTTTTGCAGTTACATTTGATGAGAACTTTGCCCAAGCGACAGGTACCAAGACGGGACTTTACAATATGTTAATTGCTTTTTTGACAGCTATTACGATTGTATTGGGTATGCGAATGATGGGCGCATTGTTGATTTCTAGCTTGATTATTTTCCCAGCGCTGACTTCAATGCGAATTTGTAAAAAGTTTAAAACTGTTACGATATGTTCGGCGATAGTTTCGGTGGTGTGCTTTTTTGTCGGGGTTGTTGCTTCGTACACCTACGCAACGCCGACAGGGGCAAGTGTAGTAGTTGTTAACATCGTAGCACTTCTGGTATTTTGCGTAATTAATCTCTTGAAAAGTAAGGTGATAAAATGAAAAAGATAATTATATTTTTAGTGGTTTGCACAAGCTTGCTCGGTGGTTGTGGCAAAGGTGAAGAAGTGATAGAAATTGGAGAGAAAATGTTTATCGAGCAGATGAATGACATTTATTATAATTTTGATGAATATGATGGTAAGAAAATTAGGTACGAGGGAATTTTCTATGCGTATCCAGACTCGGAACAATTTCCCGCTTATCAGGCAGTAATCCGCCGTGGACCTGGTTGTTGTGGTGATGATGGTGAAGTTGGCTTTGAAGTTAAGTGGGATAAGGAATACCCTGCGCAAGATGAGTGGGTAGAGGTTATCGGAGTGCTTAGCAAAGATGAAGAAAGTGGCTATCAACGTATCCAAGTTGAACTAACTTCGCTGGAAGTATTGACGACGCGTGGTGAGGAATTTGTTACGCAGTAATCAAAGTTTCGAGTACTATGGAGAGTAGTTTTGCTTTTTACGGTGAAGTGACATAAAAGGTCATTGATTTAGAAGTGAAAATAATTGCATTTTTGGGTAGCAATGTAGTGATGTTTTATAGTATACTACAATTAGTAAAAAATGGTCTAATTGTAAATACAAAAGAAAGGGGTCTAAGCATAATGGGGTTTTTTAGTAAGCTGTTTGGTAGAGATACCAAAAGCACAGACAAAGAACTAGTGATTGAAGAAAATAAAGACTCTGGATATGAAGATATTCCAGGATTTATCGAAACCGACCCAGGTGAATACGAACTTGTTTCGGTTATTGCTTCGGCAGTAGCAGCAGGTGATAACCCAGATAGTAGTTTTGAAATCAAGAAAATACTAAAACGCAATCCAGAAGTAACCTTGGTTTCAACTATTGCACTTGCAGTGGCGGCGGGTGGAAATCTGGATAGTCAATTCACAATTAACAAAATTCAAACAAAAAAAGGCGAAGCACGAGGGAGGAATTCAACATGTTAAGAAAATTTAATATCGCAATTGATGGCAAAGAGTACTATGTAGAAATGGAAGAGATTGGCGCAGTGGCACCAGTAGCCGTAGCAGCACCAGTAGCTCCAGCTCCAGAAGTAGCACCAGAAGTGGCAACACCAGTAGTAGCAGCACCAGTAGCACCAACAGGAGGTGATACACAACTAGCACCGATGCCAGGTAAGATTTTAGATATAAAAGTAAATGTTGGTGATGCAGTGACAGAAAACCAAGTTGTTATTATATTAGAGGCAATGAAACTTGAAAACGAAATTGTAGCAGTCAATGCAGGAATCATCGCAGCTGTCCATGTGCAAGTAGGAGCTATGGTTAATGCTGGTGATGCTTTAGTCACTATTGCGTAGGTCATAAGGTAGGGAGAGAACAATGCATATATTACTAGAAGGCCTAATGAATTTCACGTGGCAACAAGCGGTTATGATGCTTGTGGGTATTTTGCTAATGTGGCTTGGTATCAAAAAAGAATACGAGCCAACGTTGCTAGTACCAATGGGCTTAGGTACAATTTTAGTTAACTTTCCATTTTCTGGAATTATCACTCAAGCAGGAGGACCAGAAGGTGCGTTAGATGTTTTATTTGAAATAGGAATTGCAACGGAACTTTTTCCGTTATTAATTTTCATTGGTATCGGTGCAATGATTGATTTTGGACCATTATTACAAAATCCATTTATGATGCTTTTTGGAGCGGCGGCGCAGTTAGGAATTTTCTTAACTACCATCGTTGTTGTACTAGTATCGGGATTTGTGTTCGTACCAGATTTCATGCACTTTACTTTACAAGAAGCGGCTTCTATTGGTATTATTGCAGCCGCCGATGGACCAACAAGTATCTTTGTGGCGGGG
>JGI994J12354_10002573_pt1 | contig 17535 bp, 8 predicted proteins | sample IntmicLarv3ML3BL_FD_12354 | JGI IMG/M metagenome (IMG submission 12354) | reverse complement strand
AGCTACGAAGTAGTAGAGGACGCGAAAGCGGACTATGTAGTAAGCGAAGGCACCCAGACAGGTACCATCTCAAGTAGCGGCAGCGTAGTACAGTTCAATAACAGCTATGAGCCACTAAGAGACCTGAAAATAACCAAAACGGTAGTAGGAACAGGCGCGCCTATAGCGACGGCAACGTTTGAGTTTACCGTAAAGGTAGGCGGAGAGCTGTATGCGAATAAGGCATACACCTTGTACGAAGGCGGTGTATTGCAGACGGGTACATATACCACGGACGCAAGCGGCAAGCTAAGCTTAAAGCATGACCAGGAAGCGCTATTTACGAATATAGCAGCGAACCTGTCGTATGAAGTAGTAGAGACAGCGCATGCTGACTATGTAGTAACGAGCACAGGCGCCACCGGCACAATAAGTGTAAGCGGAGCAGAATCGGCGTTTACAAATAGCTATGAGCCAAAGCGCGACATAGAGATAACGAAGCTGGTTACAGCAAGTGCAGGGTTTATGGCACCGGATACAGATACCTTCGAATTCACGTTAAAGGTGGAAGGCGCAGCGTATCTATACGAATCGTACATACTGTACGATGTGAGAAACCCGTCAAGCCCGGTGAGAGTACCAGGCGCGTACGCAACGGATAAGGACGGTAAGTTCACGCTAGAAGCGGATCAGAAGGCAGTATTTACAGGCTTCTCTGTGGGCACGGTATACGAAGTGACAGAAAGTAGTAAAAGCGGTTATGTAGCAGACCGAATAACAGCCGCGGGCACAGTAGCAGACGGTATAAACGCAGAGACAATTACGAATAACTACGAGCCGAAACAGGGTCTTTCCGTGCAAAAGACAGTAACGGGCACGGGCGCCCCTACCACAGACGAGTTCACGTTCACAGTGACCGTAGGCGGTGCAGTATACGCAAACGAGGTGTACAAGCTGTACACGGACGGTGTAGAGCAGTTGGGCGTATACACGACCAACGCAAGCGGTGAGCTTACGCTAAAGGCGAACCAAAAGGCGTTATTCGAGAATATCCTGGAGGGTACCAGCTACGAAGTAGTAGAGACCGAAAAAGCGGACTATGTGACAGCAGAAGCCACAAAGACCGGCACTATTTTATCTACCGGCAGTGTGGCACAGTTCAATAACAGCTACGAGCCAAGACGCAGCTTGTCTTTGGAGAAGATAGTGAGCGGTACAGGCGTTCCAACAGACGCAACGTTCGAGTTCACAGTGAAGGTAGGCGGAGTGGCCTATGCAAGCGAAGCGTATAAGCTGTACGCCTCAGACGGCACAGAAATCACAGTAGGCGGCCCGTTTGTAACAGACGCAGAAGGCAAGCTTACGCTAAAAGCGTATCAGACAGCGAAGTTCGAGGGCATCCTTACTGGTACAGCGTATGAGATAACGGAAACGTCTGACGAGGACTATACGACTACGCAGACGGGAGATAGAGGCACGGTAGCGTTAACAGACGATAGTAAGGCGGTCTTTACGAACGATTACACGCCGTCTAGAGACCTAGAAGTGAGTAAGACAGTAGTAGGCACCGGCGCACCTTCTACAGATACCTTCGCATTTAAGGTGGAAGTGGACGCAGCCGCGTACGCGAACCGAGAGTACAGCCTATATAACCTGACAACGGGCGCTAAACTGGCAGGCGTGTACATGACCGACGATGAGGGCATCTTTATACTGTCAGGTAACAGAAAAGCGGTATTTAGTAATATCTCAGTAGGCAGCACGTACAAGGTAGAAGAACAGGCTAAAGCGGATTACGAAGTGAACCAGGCGGACTACGCAGGTACGATGACAGAGGCAGGCGTGGTAGCCGCGTTTGAGAACACGTACGCACCAAAGCGCGAGCTGAGCGTGGATAAGACCGTAACAGGCGACGGCGCACCTATAGCGGATACGTTCGAGTTCACCGTAGAAGTAAACGGCACAGCGTACGCGAATATGTCGTATACGAAGTACGACAAAGCCACCGGTCTGGAGATACCAGGCACATACGAGACGGATGCAAGCGGAAAGCTAAACCTTTCCGGCGGTGAGCGCGCGGTGTTCTTTGGTATCCCGGTAGGTAGCACGTACAAAGTGACGGAAGCCGCTAAAGAAAGCTATACACAGCTAAATCCAGTAGACGGAATAGTAAGCGGCACTATAGGACTATCCGGAGCTACCGCATCGTTTACAAACGGCTACCTAACGGCTGTAGTGGACGCGTATAAGACCAGTAACAAGATGTACGACAGCAGTGATAGAACGGAAGTGACCGGCAAGCGCGTAACGCCAGAAGAAGAGATTACGTATACTATCCATGTGACAAATAGAGGTGAGACCGGCGCGAAGAACGTGAGTGTTCGTGACTATGTACCGTTAGGTACCACGTACAAGCCCGGCAGTGCGAACCTGGGCGGGCAGGAGAAGATTAGTTCCGGCGGAAAGACATACCTGCACTGGAACCTTCCTACCGTAGCCGTTGGCGAGACGATAGAAGTCCAGTTCACCGTGGTAGTAGACGAGATATCCGTAGGCGACAGCCCTGTTACAATCCGTAACGCAGGTCTGTACGATAACGGAAACAATACGCCTACAGACCCGGAAGGCGCAGACCCGGGTACGCCGACAAACGAGCTAAAGAACCCTACATTGTTACAAACGAAGAGTGTGACGCCGTCGGGCGATGTACAAGAAGGCGATATCTTGGAGTACACGATAACAGTAGAAGCCTCAGAAGGCGGAGTGAAGGGCGTAGAAGTATCCGATGCAATGCCAACGGGCGTGTCGCTTGTGAAAAACAGTATCCGCTACACCTTGACTGGCGGCAGACCAATGACCACTGGTTGTGAGTATGTAGACGGCGTAGTGTACTGGCCTGTAGTGGACGTACCGGAAGGCAAATCGACCTTCACGTTCAAGGCGATAGTGGACGCGTTACCGGACGGCACGCATACATTGTCAATAAAGAACACGGCAGTGGTGAAGACCCCTGGCACAGAACCGTCAGAGACAGAAGAAGTAGAAGTAGAAGTGAAGTCCAGAGAAGCGCACTTGAGTAAGACCGCGGCTCTGATAGACGGTAGTACGGCCGAAGCGGAGGACAGAGGCACAGAAAGTGCGCCAGTGGCTACAAAGCTAGGTCAGATAGTGGAATACCGCCTGACAGTACGCAGCACCGGCACGCCGGGTCTAAAGAGCGGGGACATAGTGGTAACAGACGCAATCCCGGACGGTACTACATTTGTACCCGGATCTATAACCTGGTCGTTCAATAACACAGTAGCAGGCACAACGGCCGCGCATGTGAGCTCAGGCTTGACCGCGAGCGGCGTGGAATGGGTAATAAATGGTCTGGACGCAGGCGAGGAAGCGTACCTAACGTTTAGAGTGTACGCACCGGGCACAGCCGACCATCCTAGTACCTACGAAGTAGAGTACAGCCGAGTCTTCGACAACGTGGCGAATATGCTAGATAGAAAGATATACGAGAGAACGTACCAGACAACAGTGACAGTAATAGACAAAGACGGAAACGAGTCTATCCGTTCGTCAACGGATCGGATTCATACTTCGGATGAGTACGGCAAGGAATCAGAGCAGACGTGGCACAGAGTAGAAGAAGCGAACGTGACGGGCGTGAAGACGAGCGTAGTAGTAAGTCCTAGCCCTGAGAATCTGGTACCGGTGGTGGCATCCGGAGATACGATAACGTATACGATAACACTAACCAATAGCGGAGACGCAGCCGCGGATAACGTACAAGTACGCGACTATGTACCGGTAGGCACGACCCTAATAGGCAGCAGCGTAGTAGGCGGAACACAGCAGAGCGTGACAGTGGACGGTCAGCCGCGTACAAGACTGGATTGGGTAATCCCGCAGATAGCAGCCGGAGCAGAGCGTACAGTGAGCTTCCAGGTAACCGTGGACGAATTGTCAGTAGGCGAGACGGTAAAAGTGGTAACGAACGGCGCGTACTATCGTGTACCGGGCCCTACAGAACCGAGTCCTGAAACCCCGGATAGCCCAGACAATGAGTACGAAGAGACAAACGAAGTGAATCACCAGCTAACGTCGCTTGTGAAGATAAGTAGCCCAATGGGCGGCACTGACGCGACGGACGCAGTGGAACTGTCACAAGGCCAGGTAGTGAAGTACACGGTTCAGTTCCATGCAAAAGAGCCGGTGACAGAACTAGTGATTACAGACAAGATACCGGAAGGCATGACTCTAGTGCCCGGCAGTATCTACTACGTAAGAACAGACGGCAGTAAAGTGGAAGTGGACGATGTAGCGTACAATAGCGGTACCCGTACCATTACATGGCCAACGCAAGCCACGGTTAATAGCGGTCAGACAGCGTTCGTGTTTAGTGTGACGGTAGACCGTTTGGTAGGCGCAGATACGTATAAGTACTATGCGAACACAGCGAAGGCTACCATGAACGACGGAAACGGAAACACAGTAGAAGACGAAACGAATACNGTAACGCATGAGGTACTAGAAGGCGCTGCGACGATAGAAAAGACCGCCGCAGTGATAGACACAGACGGTACAGCGNAAGCCGCGGANAGAGGCACAGCGTTGGCGCCTGTGGAAGTAGAGACCAGCCAGGAAGTAGAATACCGTCTAACAGTGAAGTACGAAGGCGANGCCGGAGCGACAAGCGGCAAGCTGATAGTTACAGACCCGCTGCCGGAAGGCACCACGTTCGTACCTGGCAGTGCTACCTCGGTACAGATAACAGCGGTAAGCGGCAGCATAGCCAGCATAAGCGCAGTGCAGCTAACAAGTTCGGGCGTTAGCTTTGAGATAACGGGCTTAGCTTCTGGTGAAGAAGTACTTCTAACGTTCCGAGTGTATGCGCCTTCTACAGTGGGCGAAACGGGCGAGCGTGTGTTTGAGAACACGGCGCACCTGACGGACGAGGAAAAGAAGACGACACTGGATAAAGACGGAAAGCCGGTGTATGAGCTATCTGAGTACGAGAAGGACTCACAGACGACATACCACAAGGTGACAGAGCCGAAGATAACGGTACAAAAGACCAGCGATAAGATGGTAGGTAATAACCCGGCGGTGCAAGGCCAACTGGTAGCGCCAACAGAAGAGATAACGTACACATTGCGCGTGGAGAATAATGGCACAGCGACAGCAAAGAACGTGAGTGTACGCGATTACATACCGCAAGGCGCAGAGTACAAGCCAGGCACAGCCAGCCATGGCGGCGAGCTGCGTACGGTGAACGGAAAGCCGGCACTTACCTGGAACTTGACAGAAGTACAAATAGGCGCTGCAAATGCGATAGAGCTTAGCTTTACCGTGGTAGTGAGCGCGTTTGAGACAGCGAATGCACCGGTACAGATAGAGAACACGGCATTGTACGATAACGGTAACAAGACACCAAAAGACCCGTCAGACCCGACGGATCCGGATACTCCGACAAACACGCTGGAGAACCCGACCCTGTACTATGAGAAGACCAGTACGCCATCGGGCGGTTCAGTGGATAGCACCGGAAACCTAGTAAATCCGGGACTTGTACAAGAAGGCGACGTAATAACGTATGACATAACCGTGACAGTGTCCGAGGGCGGTGCACAGAATATCCGAATGACGGATGCGCTGCCTGCCGGAGTGAGCCTGGTGAACGGTTCTATAAGCTACCGATTGGGCGAGAGCGCCAGAGTGGTAGTGGACGCAGAGGACGCGTACAAGGACAACGTGGTGACGTGGCCGTTACTAAACCTACCGGAAGGCGAATCGAATTTCCGAGTGAAGGTATTGGTGGATACACTGCCGGAAGGCCAGACAGAAAGAGCCTTGAAGAACCATGCGGTTATAAGGCAGGACAACCCGGGCACGCCTGACGACAAGGAATACGAGCCTACAAGAGATGTGACGCACATAGTAAGAAGCAGAAGAGCTACAATAAGTAAGACCGCGGCAGTGGTAGTGGACGGCACAGCGGGAGCACGAAAATAGAGGCACGCAAGGCTCGCCTGTAGAAGTGGAGCTAAGACAGATAGTAGAGTACCGTATAACGGTAACGAACACGGGCGCTGATGGCTTAAAGAGCAAAGACATAGTAGTGACGGACGCGCTGCCGCAAGATACCAGTCTGGTGTCAGGCTCAGCAACGGGCGTTATAACGGACAAAGTATCCGGGTCTACAGCATCGGTTACCTCTATAACGGTGACACCGGACGGTCTTAGGTTTGTACTAAACGGCTTGGATAACGGAGAAAAGGGTGTACTTACCTTTAGAGTATATGCACCAATTACTTCAGACGCAGCTGCTACGCCGTCGGTGTACGAGACAGCAAAGGTGTTTGAGAACCAAGCGAAGCTGACGGATACCGCGCTAAGTGAGACGGTATACAAAGAGACGATAACGACAGTAGACCAAAACGGCAACCGTACAGAGCATAGTAAGGGCGAGCATGTGTACGAAGAAAAAGACTACGCGCTTTATTCAGAAACGACGTACCATGAGGTAAAAGAGCCGCTGGTGACAATGGAGAAGACCGGCACCCCAGCAGCGGATACGCGTACGGGTCTGATACCTGTAGTGAAAGAAGGCGACACGATAACGTATACATTGACCTTAGAGAATAAGGGCGAGACAGTGGCTAAAAACGTGCGTGTAGCGGACTTCATCCCGGACGGCACTACGTACGTAGCAGGCTCAGCGGATAACGCAGGCGTGTATACCCAGGCAAAAGACAGAATCGATTGGGTGATAGCGCAGCTAGAGCCCGGTGCGGCGAACAAGATAGAATTGACGTTCAGTGTGACGGTGGATGCTGTCACAGCCCTGACGGTAGGACTGATTCGGAACGTAGGCTACTACTATGTACCTGTACCGAACGACCCTACCCCGCCGGTGAACCCTAACGATCCTACACCGCCAGTTGACCCGTATACCCCGACAGAAGAGGTATTGCACCAGACGCATACGTTTGTGAAGATGTCAGACCCAAGAGGCGGCATAAGCGAAGCTGACGCAACAGAAGTGAAGCAGGGACAAGCGATTACGTACAGTATGCAGTTCCAGACAGAGGAACAGGTGAGGGATGTACGAGTGACAGACAAAGTGCCGGATGGCTTACGCTTTGTGCCTGGCAGCATAGAGATAGTCCTAGGTAACGGTCTTGTAGTCCCGGTGGCAGATACGGCGTATGACGCTATTACGCGTACCATAACATGGTCGGCAGAGCGTCTGGAACAGGGAGTAGCCGTGTTTAGATTCCGCGTAGTAGTGGAGAAACTCGGGGACAAAGAGACAGCAAAGGTGTTTGAGAACCAAGCGAAGCTTATGTATAACTCAGGGGACGGAACGACAGTGACAGAGGACTCGAATGTTGTTACGCATAAGACCCAGACAGGCGTGTCAGGTATAGAGAAGACAGCGGCGCTAATAGTGGACGACAAGGCGCAAGAGGAAGTAAGAGGCACTAGTACCTCTCCAATAGTGACAGGCAGAGGTCAGATGGTAGAGTACCGCTTGCGTGTGAGCAGAACGGGCGCGGAGAGTGATACACTTATAGTGACAGATGCACTACCNGTGGGAACAACGTTCGTGGACGGGTCTATAACCGGAACCATCCAAAACCAGACGGCCGGTTCACAAGTGAGAGTGACAAGTATGCTGCTTACCCAGGTGGAGACNCCGGACGGACAGATGAGGACGGGCGTAGAGTGGAAGATAGAAGGACTAAGAGAAGGCGAGACAGCGTACNTGACGTTTAGAGTCTATGCACCACTAGTGACGGATAACCCGAATACGCCGGCGTATGAGTACAAGACAGTGTTCACGAACACCGGATTACTGGTGGATACCGGAATAAGCGAGCTGGTGTATGAAGAGACGACAGGCACGAATAAAAAAGGTCAGCCTGTATACGACAGAAGCACAGCGCGTAAGGTGACAGAGACGACGTACCATGAGGTTCGTGAGTCGGTGCTAGAGTCAGTAAAGAGCTCTAACCCGGTAAGCGGAACACAGGTGAAAGAAGGCGACACGATAACGTACACGATAGCAGTGACGAATAAGGGAGCCATGGCAGCTAAAAATGTGATAGTCCGTGATGCAGTGCCAACAGGCACGACGCTTGTGGAAGGCTCAGGGAAGTCGAGTGTAGCGGGCGTGGATACGAATAAGACACAGGTAGGCGGTAGACCGGGACTACTATGGGTAATCCCGGAGCTGAACCCGGGCGCTACTGTGACAGTGAGCTTTACGGTGACAGTGGATGCGATGCAGCAGGCAGGTACAAAGAGCATAGAGAACGCAGCTCAAGTAAAAGAAGCGGCAGCGGGAGAGGATCCGAAGAACCCGTCTGAAACAGGGTTCACGTCCACGAACACAGTCACGCACACGCAGACGATGACGTATGCTACTGTATTCCCGTCGTTCCCGAAGACGGGTGATGTGAACGGCTTACCGGTACAGATGTTTGTGACCTTTGGAGCAGGAACAGTCGCGCTTTGCAGTCTTTTGGTTCTTCTTATCCTCAAGAAGAAAAGAGAAGACGAGAAGAGAGTGTATGAGAACTATCTGAAGTCTAAGGGCAAGTAAGGTGTAAAAGAACGAAAGTAAAGCACAAGCAAAGAAATACATACGGCTAGTAGATAAGGCGTTTCATTCGATTGGATGAGGCGCCTTTTTCTTGTGTGCCGAGCATGGCGCAAATCTAGCCGGTTCGAAAGTTCACAATTCTTTCGCACTAACTTCCACTGCCGCGTTCACTGTTAGCGAAGTGAATTTGAGTAGTAAGCGTCAAAGCAAAAAAGCACCAAGAAAATATCATCAGAATTGAAAAAGCAAAAAAAAGTTTTTCCAAGATGGAAAAAAAGAAATAACAAATATTTATAGACTGTCACATGGAGGACATATTTTGCAGGAACGCATCTAACGAGGTCAGACAATCAAAGAGTACTATAAAGGAAAAGTAGCAGTCGAAATACATTTTTTCGATTGACAAAAAAGTTGTGAAAGGTGTCAATTTGCGCTGATGTTTTCCCCTAAAATCATCGTTGTACATACATCAAACGATAGGGAAATGAAAAGAAATGAAAGCAATTACATATCGTTTTTTGCTGAAAAAATACATTTTTGAAGGAACCTGTGTTATAATTATCCCTACTTCTGTGCAAAAAATTTAATAGGCATAGAAAAATTGGATGAAAACATATGGAGGAGACTATTGTGAAAAAAGTATTATCAATTTTACTTGTTGTTTTGCTTGCTTTTAGTTTCGCAGGCTGTCGTGGTACAGAAACTACAACACCGACAACACCGACAACAAAAGAGGCAGAAGAGACAACAACAGCAGGAGACGTCGATGATGGAGAGGAAGACGTTGAGGATGATGATGTTGTTGAGAGTAACTGGAAAATCGGAATTATTACTGGTACGGTTTCTCAGGGAGAAGAAGAATTTCAGGCTGCAAAGAAGCTTGCAGAGAAATATGGTCCTGAGCATGTTATCACAGCGACCTATCCTGATAAGTTCAATGACGAAGTAGAGACCACCATTTCTACAGTAGTAAGTCTTGCAGAAGACGGCGCACAGGCAATTGTATTTGCACAGGCTGTTCCTGGTGCAATTGCAGCGATTGAAAAAACAAAAGAGTTGTATCCTGATGTTATTTTCATTTGCGGTGTGGCAGCAGAGCCACCTCGTGAAATTGCAGCAGTAGCAGATGTTGTTATGCTGGTTGATGAAATCGGAATGGGTACTGCTGTTATCGAGCAGGCTAAGGCACTCGGCGCAGAGACCTTTGTTCACTATTCTTTCCCACGTCACCTTGGTTATGAAACCATTGCAGCACGTACCGCTCTTTTCAAAGAGACCTGTGCAGCTTTGGGTATTGAGTATGTGGAAGCAACCGCTCCAGACCCGACAGGTGATGCCGGTGTTTCCGGTGCACAGCAGTTCATCTTGGAAGATGTTCCGCGTAAGCTTGAGGAGTATGGAAAAGATACAGCTTTCTTCTCCACAAACTGTTCTATGCAGGAGCCTTTGATTCGTTCGGTTGCTGATTTTGGTGCTATTTATCCGCAGCAGTGCTGCCCAAGTCCTTACCACGGTTATCCGGCAGCTATGAACATTGAGACAAAAGGACATGAAGGTGATGTTCAGTATATGCTCGATTCCATCACAGACGCAGTTGCAGAAAAGGGCAATACAGGACGTATGTCTACATGGGCTCTTCCTGTAAATATGCTGATGGTAGAAGCTGGTGCAGAGTATGCTATTGCGTATGCAAAGGGCGAAATCACAGTTGCATTTGATGATGCAGCGTTGCGTAAGACAATTGCTGATGTTGCTGCATCTTCTTATAACACCGCAGCTACTTTGTCTTTGTATGCAGACGATGAGGGAAATATTGAGAATTTCTACATGATTCTCTGTGACTTCTATAATTTCTAATTTTCTAAATTGCTTGGCGAAACCGTCGGTTCTTTCAAAGTTCCGACGGTTTCGTTCAGCTTTTTCTTTATAAGAGTTTACACTTTTTATACAGGAATGTTGCTTCTTGCACCGCCGTTTTATTAGAAAAATTTCGGCGATGTAACAAGAAATATTTCAGTTATTATAATAGCGCAAAGGGGGGTAAGTGCTTGAGCGAAAAGTATGTGTTGGAAATGGAGAATGTTTCCAAGGAATACTATGGAAATGCGGTTCTCAAAGATATTTCCATTACTGTGAAGCCCGGTGAAATATATGCACTTATGGGCGAAAATGGTGCAGGTAAATCCACGTTGATGAATATTCTGTTTGGTATGCAGGTTATTCACAGCACAGGCGGTTTTTCCGGCAATGTAAGGATAGACGGGGAGGTAGTGAATTTCCGCTCCCCGAATGACGCTATGGAAGCAGGGATTGGTATGGTTCATCAAGAATTTATGCTGATACCGGGGTTTACCGTTACAGAAAATATTAAAATCGGAAGAGAAATTACGACACCCACATTGGCAAGCCGAATTTTTGGGAAGAAGCTCGAAAAATTAAATAAGCCAGCCATGGAAGCGGACGCCAAAAAAGCGTTGGATGCAATTGGTATTGATATCGACCAGTATGTAAAGGTTGAAGGACTTCCTGTAGGCTATATGCAATTTGTGGAGATTGCCCGTGAAATTGACAAATCGAATATTAAACTCTTGGTATTTGATGAGCCGACGGCAGTTTTGACAGAAAGTGAAGCGGATCGTCTTTTGGAGGTGATGAAAACCATTGCCGAAAAAGGCATTGCGATTATTTTCATCACACATCGTTTATCAGAGGTAATGCAGGTGGCGGATACCATGACTGTGCTTCGCGATGGAGAACTTGTAAAGACCAAAGCCATTGCAGATACAAGCGTGGTTGAGATTGCAGAGCTGATGGTTGGAAGAAAAATTGATAAGCTTGTAGATGACGACCAGAGAGAAGCACCTTCAGAGGATGCAGAGATTGCCGTTCATATGGAAGATTTTTTCGTGGATATGCCGGGAGAGCAAGTTCGCGGTGTGAATTTGGATATTCGAAAAGGGGAGATTTTCGGAATCGGAGGTCTTGCCGGACAAGGAAAAGTCGGAATCCCGAACGGTATTATGGGTATGTTTCCCGCAGATGGTGTGGTGGAAGTATTCGGGGAGCGACTTCAATTGGGAAAATTGGGGGAAGCTCTTAGTAAGGGGCTTTCCTTTGTATCAGAAGATCGCCGCGGTGTGGGACTTTTACTAGAAGAGAGTATAGAGGATAATATTGCCTTTAATGCCATTACAGTGCATCGGGAGTATCTTAGTAATTTTGGTATAAAGCTTTTGAATATGAAAAAAATCCGATCGCACGCGGCGGAAATGGTAAAGCTATTGGATATTCGCTGTGTAGGCACACAGCAACAGGTCGGCGCTCTTTCCGGCGGTAATCAGCAGAAGGTTTGTCTTGCGAGTGCCCTTACCTTGAATCCGAGGCTTTTGATTGTTTCGGAACCTACAAGAGGCATTGATATCGGCGCGAAGAAGCTTATTATGGAATATTTGGTGAAATTAAGAAACGAACAGGGAATCACCATTATTATGATTTCCAGTGAATTGGTTGAGCTATGTAGTGTTTGCGATCGTATCGCGATTGTCGCAGATGGAAAAATATCGAAGATTTTACCTCCTGATGCTCCGGCTGCCGATTTCGGTCTTGCGATGAGCTCCGCAAAAGTAAAGGAGGTGCAGTAATCATGGTCACGACAATCAAAAACGGATGTAAGAACTTTGGCTTGCCGCGCATTATCATCCTTTCTTTTTTTCTGATTCTTTTGGTAGCGGCTGGTGCGTACAATATGAATTTGCCGGCTCTTATCGGAGATGTTCTTCGTCGCTGGGGTATGTACGGTGTCCTGGTTCTGGCAATGGTACCGGGTATTCAAAGCGGTATTGCTCTTAATTTCGGTGTCACCATAGGTATTGTAGGCGGACTTTTGGGTGCGCTTATATCTATCGAAATGCGCTATCACGGCGTTTTTGATGCACTGACGGGGAATCCTACCATGAGTGCATTCGTCTCTGCCATTGTGGCGATTTTGTTGGGGATTATTATTTCCAGTGCATTTGGTATTTTGTACGGTATGCTATTGAATCGCGTAAAGGGCAGTGAAATGACGGTGTCAACCTATGTTGGTTTTTCCATGGTTGCGCTTATGAATATTATGTGGCTTATGCTTCCTTTTTCAAGTCCTACCTCTATTTGGCCCTTGGCAGGAGAGGGGTTGAGAAACACAATCAGCTTGGAAGCAGATTTTTCAAATGTGTTTAATAATCTTTGGGGCTTTTCTGTCGGTGCCACTACTACGGTGACAGACGGTGTATCAACCACTACCGGCGGTGTATATATACCGACAGGACTGTTGCTGCTATTTTTTCTGGCTTGCGTTTTTGTATGGCTCTTTTCAAGAAGCCGTCTTGGTACGATGATGAAGGCGGCAGGTGCCAATCCTGTGTATGCCAAAGCTGCCGGAATCAATGTGGATCGGATGAGAATTTTGGGAACCACCATATCCACAGCATTGGGTGGTGTCGGCATTATTTTCTACGCACAAAGCTTTGGTTTTTTACAGCTATATAATGCACCGCAAATGCTCGGTTTTTCCTGTGTTGCTTCGGTTCTTATCGGTGGCGCGGGTGTCAAAAAAGCAAAAATCATGAACGTGCTTTTGGGAACCTTTTTGTTTCAAGGAATCCTTGCCGTAGCTCTTCCGGTAGCCAATAAGGTTCTTCCGGAGGGTAACCTGTCGGAGATTCTTCGTATTATTATAACGAACGGCATCATCTTGTATGCACTCAGTAAATCAAAGGAGGTGTCAAAATGAAGCAAAATGATTTTTTATTAAAAAATGCGGGTGGTTTTCTTGTGAAAAACAACGTGACACTTTTGTTTGTCATTTTGTGTGTGGCGGCCTTTTTTACCTCAGGCACAAGTCTTACCTATCTTTTGCCGGAGCTTGTGACGCGTATGGGAAGAAATACATTCATGGTTTTGAGTCTTTTGATTCCTGTTGTTGCGGGACTTGGACTTAACTTTGGTATTGTAATTGGAGCCATTGCTGCTCAAATTGCTATTTTTCTTACAGTTCTTTGGGGTGTAGATGGTTTTCCCGGAATACTGCTTTGCGTCTTGATTTGTACACCGCTTGCTATTATTTTCGGGTATTTAGTAGGACGTCTTTTCAACAGTATGAAGGGGACAGAAATGATTGCCGGACTGGTTTCAGGATATTTTTCGGACGGTCTGTATCAGCTTTTGTTTTTGTTTGTTTTCGGCGGTATCATTAAAATTGAAAATTCAAAGCTGATGATTTCCACAGGTGTCGGTGTGAAAAATGCCATCAATTTGTCAGGGAATTTGAAATATGCGCTAGACGATGTTCCTATGATTTCTATTATAGATGTGGGCTTTTGGATTGTTCTGGCGATTTCGGCACTCTTACTTTTGTTTCGTTTGATAAAAAAGCAGGATTTGCGTTGGAAGAAAATTCTTATGGTTTTTCTTCCGGTTGCGGTATTGTATGGACTAAGCTATGTACCTGCTTTTTCTGAATTCTTCTCCTCGACAAGACTTTTGCTGTTGAATGCTATTGAAGTTGGGGTAGCTTGCACAATACTTTTCAATCTATACAAAATCATAAGAAAAAAAGGAAAAAGCGCGGACTGGAAGCGTCGTGTTGTATATATCGCCGTAGCAGGAATTTCGTATGGGCTTACGTATATTGAGTCATTATATAGAGCATTTCTTGCGGTGAAGATTCCGGTTTTTACTTTTATGTGTATTGGCGCGTTGTGTCTTTTCATTCCTTGGTTTTTGAATACAAAGCTTGGACAGGAAATGAGGACAGTCGGTCAGAATCGTTCTGTGGCAACATCGGCCGGTATCAATGTAAACAGAATCCGCATTATCGCGATGATTATGTCAACCGTGCTTGCAAGCTACGGACAGCTTATTTCTATGCAAAATATCGGAACAGTAGCAACATACGGCGCACATCAACAGGTTGGATTATACGCCATTGCCGCACTTTTGGTCGGCGGTGCTTCGGTACATCATGCTACGGTAAAGCAAGGCGTATTGGGTATTATCCTTTTCCATACGCTTTTCATTTTAGCACCTCTTGCAGGAAAAGCACTGGTCGGTAATGCACAAATCGGAGAGTATTTCCGCGTATTTACAGCATATGGAGTAATTGCAGTCGCGCTTGCTATGCACGCGTGGAATGCAAAGGGCGGAAAGAAAAAGGGATTGGCTCGTCAGGGCGTGATTCGTTAGTAAGAAAATCCGCTACATCATATAAGCGTATAGAACCGATTGTAAACTCTTTTTGATTTTGGGTTTACAATCGGTTTTTGCTATGCTATTCTCAATCACGTTCGGAGGGTTCAAATGGAAGAAAAGGTTTTAGCAATTTTAGAGGAAAATTATCAACAATATGTGAGCGGCGAGGACATGGCGGGACGCCTCTTTGTCACACGTGCCAACATTTGGAAGGCAATAAAGAAGCTAAGAGGGCGAGGGTACTCGATTCAATCCTCCCCGCAAAAGGGATACTGCCTGACGGAAAAAGAAAATTATATCTCCTCTTATTTGGTCTCAAAGTTTCTTTCCGAAAAAACGGTAGAGGAGATTACCGTTCTTTCCACGGTGGATTCAACGAATAATTTCGCCAAAGCATTGGCAGTGGAAGGGAAAGTAAATCATCTCGTGATTTCCGAGGAGCAAACCTCCGGAAAAGGAAGGCGGGAACGCTCTTTTTTCTCTCCTTCAAAATCCGGACTGTATATGAGTGTGATTCTTCACCCTACTATGATTGTGGAAGATGTACAGCTTCTTACGATTTGTGCGGCGCTTTCTGTATGTGGCGCGCTTGCAAAAATATATTCGATACAAGCGGATATCAAATGGTTGAATGATGTATACATAAATGGCAGGAAGGTTTGCGGAATTCTCACGGAAGGCGATATTGAGATCGAAATATTGCGATACAAATATATTGTTGTGGGTATCGGAATCAATACCATCTTTGAATCAAAAAAACTTCCGGAAAATATCACCTCTATCTATACGGCACTATCGGAGCATACCAATGTACCGATTGACAGAAATCAGCTTGCCGCAGAGGTGATGAATGCTTTTTACGGATACTACCGTGCGTTGGAACAGGATATAGATAATAAAAAGTCTATCATTCAAAAATATGTTGAAAAGAGTAATGTTCTCGGAAAGAAAATCATAGTAAACCAAGACCCTGATCAAGTGTATACCGCACTTGATATCACCGAGCAAGGCCATTTACTTGTAGAGGATAGTAAAAAAGAAAAAAAGACACTCTATACAGGAGATGTCAGCATAAAGGAGTTATCAGTATGACATTAAAAGAACTTACAAGAATTTCTGTTTTTACGGCAGTACTCATTATTTGTGGGAATATAGCAATCCCTACTCCGATTGTACCTTTCACATTACAGGTATTCGCTGTCTCACTAATTGCTTTTACCTTATCAAAAAAAGAGGCCTTTTTCTCGGTCCTTCTGTATGTCATTATGGGCCTTATCGGACTTCCGGTTTTTTCGGGATGGACGGGTGGACTGGTCGCGACAATTACAAAGCCGACCTTTGGCTTTATTATCGGATTTCTGCCGATGGTGTTTTTGATGTCCTTGATTCTGGAAAAAATGAAATCAAAAAAAGTGTTGTCTGCCGTAATTGCTTCTGTTTCGGGCATTGTTGTATTATACATCTGCGGTCTTTTTGTAGTATATATTAATCTGAAATACTACGCTGGAACGCCGCTTCCTTTTGGGAAAATGTTTATGGGGTATTGCATACCGTTTCTTCCAATTGATTGCTTGAAGTTTATTCTAAGCTATATTGTCGCTACGCGGCTCAAAAAAATAGTTTTTTTGGAAGCGAAAAAAGCAAGCGCGTAAAGAGTGAAAAGCATTTGTCAAAGGGTCGCTTGTTCGTAGATATCGCTTCAAGCAAAGTTTTTTCACTTAAAAAAATGGAGTACATATGGCAAGAAAACCGATACACAAGGTTCTCGAAAATTCGAGATTGTTGAAGGAATATGCAAGCTGGATATACTGCACCGGCTGTGAAAAAACAGTTGCTTATTTGTGCTATGTCACCTATGATGCTTTTTCCTTTTCTTATATATGCGGCTGTGGAAGCAAAGGAAGTGTAGATATTCAATTCAAAGATGTCACTTCCAAAGCAAGTGAAAAATCATTAATACTGAAAAAGAATCGTTTATGCTGCCCGCATGACGATTCTCCTCTTTTGACGGTCCTTGATAAAAAATTGGAAAGCTATTCGTTTCAGATTACTTGCAATAACTGTGATACGACATATCAGATGAAAAAGAATCTATGCGGAAAGTGACGAAGTAAAACGGCTGATAAGTGATTTTTGTAATGAAATACCCTTTCCGAACATGAAAGCAAAGACCATTTGACCCTTCGTAAAAAATTTCTGAATAAAAAATTTCAAAGTTTGGATATATCATCTTGCGGGTTGAAAATAAAAAAGATACGATAATATAAGGCAGGATAGTCTGTCGGCGGTTGTTCCACCTTCCTTTAAGAAAGGGGGTGGTTTTATGGAATATTTGATAGTATTACCCTCGATTGACCCATGTACGACTACGGTTTTAAGGAAAATGCTTGTTTTCCTTTTGTGTTTAACTAATAAAACCATATCATCAATCTGTTTGTGATAGCGTAACCATTTTCCTTAAAATTCCAAGACCACAGAGAGAAAGATTTTGTGTGTCTGCAAGGCAGAAGACGACGCTTTGCGAGGGCAAAGCAAGGATGATAACGACGCAGGTGCGCGAAAGACTTTCTCTGTGGCGTGTTGTACTTGGGTTAATCGAGGGTAGATTGATTCTTGTAATCACATATAAGTTCATCAAAAGAAATAAAAAATAATCGCCGCGGTCTGAAAATCCTTGAGGCGATTATAATCATCATAAGGAACAACCGCTAAGGGCTATCCTGCTG
>JGI994J12354_10002572_pt1 | contig 17535 bp, 20 predicted proteins | sample IntmicLarv3ML3BL_FD_12354 | JGI IMG/M metagenome (IMG submission 12354) | reverse complement strand
GCGGCGGTCCCCCTCCCCTTTCAGGGGAGGCAAGGAAATTGATGCCAAGTCTCCCCTGAAAGGGGAGATGTCACGAAGTGACAGAGGGGTTTTAGAACACATCTAATAAGAGAAAAAAATATTTATTAAGTTTGGAGAGAAATTATGCCATTTTCATTTGAGATTCGCAAACCTGAAAATATGACAAATACGCTGATTTATACAAGGCAAAAAATCATAAACGGCGGCGGAATGTTTTTGGGAGACGAATATTCCGGTAAATTTTCGGGTAAAGGAGTAACAGGAGTTTATACGACAGATAATTCGTCCGTTAAAATAACAATAACAAAAAAACCGGCGTTATATCCGGTTTCGGCTGTAAAATCAGTTATTGAAAATTATTTCGGGGTATGATTTAACACGGGATTATCCCTGTTTTACCCCGATAATTATATCCCTGTTTATCGCTTGGTCAACCCTGTGGGAAAAATCGCCGAATGTTTTTACATCGAGCATATTATCCGTGAAAATTTTTTCGAGCTCATCGCGTTTCAGCAAAAAAGTGTTCCACGCCAGAACTATCGCGCCTCCGGGTTTTAAAACTTCTGTCCACGCAGGGACGGAAGTTTTTATTAAATTTACGGGATTACGCATTTTGTTTCCGCCCGTGGTGTTATCGTGCTGTATACCGTAAGGCAAATCACCGACGATTATATGAAACGTGTTCTTTTTATAATATTTCCCGACGTTTCGGGTGTCTCCGTCAATAAATTCACACAAAAGATTTTTATCACTCTTTTTATCGGTTTTGTTTTTCGCGAGTTCAAACAAATGACGCTGTGATTTAAACGGGATATTTTCATGTCCCGTACCGGAGATTTTTTGTTCTTTAAGGGTATGTTTATATTTTCCCGTTTCCAGATATTTTTTAAGGAAGCGGGAGCTTTCGTTTATTAGTTTGTCGCTCAAATCTGTACCGTAACTGTTGTATCCGCATATCAGCCCGTCAAAAACAGTCGTGCCTTTACCGCACACGGGGTCAAGCAGGTTGAGATTTTCAAGAAACCCGCTTTTGAATCCGCTCGCGGCAACTGCGACATTTATCATCATACGCGTAAATATTTCGTTGGTTTTACCGCTGTATTTTAAAATCATGTTTAAATCGTCGCTGAAAAAATAAGAATGATTTTTTGTTACGGGTAAAAATAATTTGTTGTCGTGAATTTCAAAAATCGCATAAACGAAAGAAAGCCTAGACAACAAAATTATATCGTCTTCCGAAAGTTTGTTTCCGGAGGAAAAAGTGATATACTCAATCCCACCGAACAATGCTTCTTTTATATCTGTTATAGCGTCAAAAAACATCGCGGACAACTCGTTTTTCGCGAGTTTCCCCGAAGAATTGAAATAAACCCTGTTGTGTCCGGGGTTTTGAAGTAAAGCGTATTTAAACATAGTTATGACGGAACCTTTTTAATTTTATTTGTGTTTTACAGTGAATCAAACATATTGACGCGACCCGAATGTCTCCCGCCCTCGAAATCCGTTGACAGAAAGATTTTAACTATATCGATTGCAAGTCCCGAACCGGTGACCCTGCTCCCGATAGTTATGATATTCGCGTCGTTGTGAAGTCTCGCCATTTTCGCGCTGTATGTATCACAGCAGAGAGCCGCCCTTATATTTCTCTGTTTGTTCGCGGCGATACACATGCCTATTCCCGTTCCGCAGACAAGAATCCCGAAATCGGTTTCCTCAGTCTGTATACTCGCGCAGACTTTTTTCGCGTATACGGGATAATCCACAGATTCCGTACTGTATGTTCCGAAATCTTTATAGGTTATGCCGTTCATATCGAAATAATCTTTTATTATTTCTTTCAGGTCATACCCCGCATGGTCGGAAGCGATAGATACAATCATCGTTTGGAACCCCCTCAAATTTTTAATAATTTATAAAATTTTTCATATTTGTTTTTTTGGATTACATAAATTGAACTTAAAATATAAAAATAATTGTATATTTTTCGGCTATATTCTAATTTTATTATAAATATTTCTTTTTGTCAAGCGTTGATGTTGAAAAATTCAAAAATTTTATGATATAATAACAATAGTAAACTCTATAAATTTTATTTATACAGAGGTGTATTTATGGCTTTGACTTTTCAGGGCGGCATACATATGGACGAACGTAAGAACGCGAGAAAAACCCCGATAGAGAAATTTCCCGCTCCCAAGTTTGTTTATATGCCCCTGTCGCAGCATATAGGCGCGCACGCCAAACCGCTGGTGAAAACCGGCGACATTGTCGATAAAGGNCAAATGATAGCGAACAACGAAGCGGCGGGATTATCCTGTCCCGTTCATTCGAGCGTATCGGGGAAAGTTATCTCGATAGAACAGCGTATGTTATCCACCGGGGCGCAGACGGATTTTATAACGATAGAAAACGACTTCGAGGACAGGGTTCACGTCGGTGTAAAACCTTTCGGTAAAAAAATAAACGAAGCGACATCAGAGGAACTTATCGAAGTTATAAAAAACGCAGGTATTGCGGGAATGGGCGGGGCGATGTTCCCGACTTATGCGAAAATACGCTCCGCACTCAACAAAGTTACGACACTTATAGTAAACTGCGCCGAGTGTGAGCCGTATATCACGGCGAACCACAGGTTAATGCTCGAACATCCCGAAGCGGTGATAAACGGAATGAAAGTTCTGCTAAAAATNCTNGGGCTNAAACTCGGATATATCGCAATCGAGGANAACAAACTTAACGCNGCNGANGCNATCGCNGACGCTTCCGCAAAGAGTAAAATGGTTGAGATAAAAATCCTTAAAACAAAATATCCCCAAGGCGACGAGCGTCAGCTTATATACGCTTTAACGGGCAAAGAATTACCCTCCGGCAAACTTCCCGCGGATTTCGGCTGTGTTGTTTTCAATGCGGAAACATGCGCGGCGGTTTGCGACGCTTTTGTCACGGGTATGCCTTTAATCGAGCGCATAGTTACGGTTGACGGCGACTGCGTTATAAACCCGAAAAATCTCAGAGTACCGATAGGCGCTCCCGTTTCCGCCGTGATAGAATACTGCGGATTAAAAAAAGAGCCGCAAAAAATAATAAAAGGCGGACCGATGATGGGGCTTCCCGTGTTTGACTTGTCAAACCCCGTCACAAAAGGCACAAACGCGCTTCTCGCTTTTTCCAAAAAATACGTTGAGAAAGACGTATCCGAATGTATTCACTGCGGAAAATGCGTACAGGGCTGCCCGATGGGACTTATGCCTGCGTATCTCGCGATGTTCGCGCAGAAAGAAGATATGGAGATGTGCGAAAAATACGGTGTTTTCAGCTGCGTTGAATGCGGCTGCTGCACATATATATGCCCCGCAGGGGTCCAGATTGTACAGCATGTACGGACGGCAAAGGGAAGGATACTGGAAAAACGCCGTCTAATGGAAGCCATAGCAAACGCGAAACAGAGTAACACTCCGATGCCTTCCGACAAATACATAGGCAGAGCCGCTGCTGCAGGTCGCGAGATAACAAACGACAGCGGTGAGGATAAGAAGAAGTAACGGGGACGCGTGTCACTTTTCTTTTTGCGGAAAAAGAAAAGTAACCAAAAGAAAAACGATACATGGCAAACAGTGGTTTGCAGAGCGAAATTGTTTTATTTTGTTTGTTCGCGAACAAACAAAATTATAAAAAAACATATAAAACGTAAACAATATGCACCGAGAATAAAAAGGTTTGAAGGGGGTTTGGGGGAAACTTTCCTGAAAAGTTTCCCCCAACGTTCCAATCCCCCGTAAAAAAATAAAATAATGCGAGGGAATGAACATGATACCATTCACAGAGCATAATATTTATTTCGGAGATTCAAGAAAACAGAATAAAATCCCCGAAGCGTCGGTTCAGTTAATCATAACTTCACCGCCCGACTGGCAGCTGAAAGACCACGGGACGGAAAACCAGATAGGTTATAAAGATTCTTACGAGGAATATATAAATAATTTGAATCTGGTCTGGACGGAATGTTACAGGGTTCTGAGCGAAGGGTGCAGAATGTGCGTGAACATAGGTTATCAGTTCGCGCGCTCGGCGTATTACGGCAGATATAAAGTTATCCCCGTGTGCGATGAAATAATACGCTATTGCGAGGCTTTGGGATTTGACTATATGGGCTCGATAATATGGAAAAAAGGCGTAACGTCGAATAAAATCGGCGAAGCGTCGGTTATGGGGTCGTATCTTTATCCGCGTAACGGCGTGCTTAAACTTGACTATGAATATATTATTATATTCAAAAAACTCGGAACTCCTCCCGAAATAAGCGAAGAAAGAAAAGAAGATTCGAGAATATTAAAAGAAGAATGGAATAAATATTTTTACGGTCAATGGAATTTCCCCGGAGCGAAAAAAGACGGTCACTCCGCGGCTTTTTCGGAGGAATTGCCCAAAAGACTGATTAAAATGTTCAGCTTTAAAAATGAAACCGTGTTCGACCCGTTTCTCGGAAGCGGTACAACATCGCTCGCGGCATTGAAACTTGAAAGAAACTCGGTTGGATATGAATTAAACAGGGATTTGAAAGATATTATATACGAAAAAATAAACGACGGTATAACGATTGACTGCGACGGAATCGTAAATCTTTACGATGACGACGACGGTTTTGATTTAAACAAAGAATACGAAGAAAAATTGATATATAAATATAAAGATTTCCAGAAATTTGAAAAAATGCAGAAAATATAAAAAAGCAAAAGAGGATTGTCCATGATGAATGAAAACCCGAACGGTTCAAATACAAATAATGCAAATCAAATCGGCGACGGCTCGGAACGTATACATATATCGCCCGATAAACTTCTGACGGTTTCGCCGTCGCCGCATATAAAAAGCGGCGAAACGACGGCGACAATAATGACGTCGGTAATAATAGCTATGCTGCCCTCATTGGTCTGGGCGGTGTATATATTCGGATTCAGAGCGTTGACGCTGACGCTTATATCGGTTATAAGCTGTGTTTTTTTTGAGTTTCTGTATCAGAAAATCACGAAAAAGAGAGTTACAGTAAAAGATTTGTCCGCAGTTGTGACAGGTGTTCTGATAGCGTTTAATCTTCCGGTAAATACCCCCCTGTGGGCTCCCGTAATAGGCTCGGCGTTTGCGATTATTATCGTAAAGCAGCTTTTCGGGGGAATAGGCAAAAATATAGTAAACCCCGCGATTGCGGCGCGAGTATTTATGTTTTTGTCTTTTAATTTCATGGCGGAATTTCATGATATATCGGCGGAGAAACTTTCTGCGTTTAAAATAAACGTTGACGCTGTGATAGGGGCGACCCCGTTGGTTGACCTGAAACACGGGATACCGTCCGACGTTGGATTTATAGAGATGTTCTTGGGACAAAAAGGCGGCTGTATCGGTGAGGTCTCTGTCCTGCTTATCATAGCGGGCGGACTTTATCTGATGTGGAGAAAAATTATAACATGGCATACGCCTGTAAGTTATATCGCGGTTGTCGCGCTTATCACTTTCTTTTTACCGAAAGAAACATCGGATGGATTAAATTTCGCGATAGCGGAGATATTGTCGGGCGGGCTGTTCTTGGGAGCCGTGTTTATGGCGACAGACTACGCGACGACGCCGATAACAAAAACAGGGAAATTGATTTTCGGCGCGGGATGCGGTCTTATAACGGTGTTTATAAGATATTTCGGGGCATATAACGAAGGCGTTTCGTTCGCTATAATGGTAATGAACCTTTTCGTATGGTATATAGATAAACTCATAAAACCCAGAAGATTCGGAGGTGCGGCAGATGTCAGAAGAAAAAAACAACAACAGCAATAATATTGATGAAGAAATAAAAGAAACAGAAAAAACAGAAGAAATAAAAGAAGTTGTAACAGAGACAAAAATCGAAAATATCGAGCCTGCCGAACCGATTGATATTTTTAAAAATAATGATAATACAGAAGTTAAAGAAGATAAAGAAAATAAAGAAGATGGCGAGGAAAGTGTAAAAGATACTCCCAACCCTCAAAAACCTGCTAAGCCTCCGAAAACGCCAAAGCCTCCGCGTGAAAAAAAAGTCAAATCGGGCGGCGGATTCGGTGAATCTATTTTCGGCATAGGGATTATTTTGGGAATAATAACCGTTGTCACGGTCTTTATTCTCGCGGTTATAAATTCTCTCACAGCTCCCGTTATCGCGCAGAAATTGCAGGAAGAAAAAGAAGAATCGATTTTCAGCCTTTTCGGTGAATCGGCGGAATATGAAATATTGACGGGATTTGAGGATATATATTCGAACTTTTCCGCTCCCGTAACCGAAGTTATGGCTGTGAAAGATAAAAAATCACAGCAGTTTCTCGGATATTGCGTAACCGTAACCCCGAAAGGATTCGGCGGTAAAATAATTATGCTCGTCGCGGTAAATCCGAATGCTACGGTTAAAGACACGCGTATACTGAGCATGAGCGAAACAGCGGGGCAGGGGACAAAAATAGACACCGAAAGCTGGTTCAGAAAACAATTCGACCATAAGGCAAACAATATAAAACACGTTAAAAAAGAGCCGTCACCCGGTGAAAACGAGATACAGACAATAGCAGGCGCGACGGTGAGTTCAAGAGCTTTTTTAAACGGTGTAAACGCCGCGCTTGACGCAGTCGGCGAGATTGTGAAAACTCACGTCACGACAAATATAACCGACGATGAAGAAGATATTGACGAAGATATTGACGATGAAGAAACAGACGAAAACGTCAGCGAAACAGAGTTTGAAACAGAAACGGAGGGGGATATAAATGAATAAGCCTGCCGATACAAAAATAGATATAGTTAAAATCGCGAAAGAGGGGATTTTGACAGCTAATCCGATACTTATGCAGGTTTTGGGGACGTGTCCCACCCTCGCCACCACAACTTCGGTTATGAACGGACTCGGCATGGGTGTTTCGGTTATGATAGTTCTCATGATGTCGAATTTATTAATATCACTTCTCAGAAAATTTATCCCGAAACAAATAAGAATAGCGTCTTATGTTGTTATTATATCGGGGTTGGTTACAATAATTGAAATGCTTTTAAAAGCGTATATTCCCGTTCTCGATAAATCTCTGGGATTGTTTATCCCGCTCATCGTTGTAAACTGCATTATATTTGCGAGAGCGGAATCGTTCGCGTCAAAAAATACCCCTGTAAAATCTCTTTTAGACGGACTTTTTATGGGTATAGGATACGCGCTCGCGTTGTTTGTTTTATCTACGATACGCGAAGTCATCGGTGTGGGGTCTTTTATGGGGATACAGCTTTTTCCCGCAGGTTACGCGATAAAAATAATAGCGTCGCCGCCCGGGGCGTTTATCTCTCTCGGAATATTAATCGCGGCGTTTAAGACAATTATGGCGATTGTAAACAGGAAAACAGATAAAGAGGGGGCAGGGAAATAAATGGGCGAAATACTTATGATAATGCTTGCGGCGGTTCTGACCGAAAATTTTATATTCTCTAAATTTTTGGGAATCTGCCCGTTTCTCGGAGTATCCGACAAACCCTCGACAGCTTTGGGCATGGGAATGGCTGTCACATTTGTAATGACCCTTTCGTCGGCGGTAACATGGGCGGTATATTATTTTGTGTTGCTTCCGTTCGGTCTTGAATATCTTAAAACAATAGCGTTTATATTAATCATCGCCGCGCTTGTTCAGATAATAGAAATGTTCATGAAAAAATATTTCAAGGCTTTATATGAAGCTCTGGGTATATTTCTGCCTCTGATAACGACAAACTGCGCGGTACTCGGCGCGGCTCTTATAAATATAGACAGCGGCTACAATCTTATAAGTGCCGTTGTATACGGAATGTTTTCGGCGATTGGATTTACTTTCGCGATTGTTATATTTGCGGGAGTGCGTGAAAAAGTAATGTTCGCAAGCCCTCCGGCGATATTCAAGGGAGTACCGATAGCGTTGGTTTCGGCGGGACTTCTCGCAATGGCTTTCGCAGGATTTCAGGGAATTGAAATAGGATAAATATAAAAAAACGAAAATTTCGAGAAAAAGAAAAAGGTTTGATAAAGATATGAATATATTATGGGCAATAGTATGGTTTCTTGTTTTGGGTGTGGTATTCGGATTGATTCTGGCGTATATGGGGAAAATATTTTCTGCTGAAACCGACCCTCGTATAACAAGTATAATGGACGTTTTACCGTCGGCAAACTGCGGCGGCTGCGGATATGCGGGTTGCGCCGCTCTTGCGGAAGCTGTTGTAAAAGGCGACGCGAAACCGGGGGCATGTCCCGTCGGGGGAAAAGAAGTCGGCAAGGCAATATCGGAGATAATGGGGATTGAGGACGACGCGGCGAACGGTATAAGATACAGGGCGCAGGTAATGTGCAGCGGTACAAACGATTTGGCGAGGGCAAAATATGAATACGAGGGAATACGCGACTGTATCGCCGCTAATCGTATAGCGGGCGGCGGAAAAGCGTGTCCCAACGGTTGTCTGGGGCTTGGCACATGCGTTAAAAACTGTAAATTCGACGCGATAAAAATAATCAACGGCGTTGCGGCTGTTGACTATGAAAAATGCACTGCGTGCGGAGTATGCGCGGCTGGCTGTCCCAAACATATAATAAAACTTATACCGTTTGACGCAACGCACTGGGTTGGTTGTATGTCGTCGGATAAAGGCGCGATTACGAGGAAAAATTGTGATGTCGGCTGTATCGCGTGTAAGATATGCGAAAAAAAATGTCCCAACGGGGCGATAAAAATAAACGATTTCACAGCGTCGATAGATTATGAAAAATGCACGGATTGCGGAGAATGTGTAAGAAGCTGCCCGCGCCGCGTGATTTGGTCGAACGTTTCACAAAAACACGAGGGAATAACAAGAGACAAGGACAGCGTCGGTGATGTTGCAGAATGAAAACAACAAAAAAAGCGATAATATTATTACTTCTTGTAAGTATAATTTCAACAGTTATAAGTATTAACTCATGTGAAAATAAAAATCAGGATTACACATATTCCATAAGAGACGCGTTGAAAATAAGTACATGGGTTTTAGATGAAAGCCGCGACGAAAACGGTTACTGGATTGAAGATACCGAGTATATAAACCGCAGTTTTTGGTTTGAGAGTGACGGAACAGTAATCGACAGTGCGGAAGATGATGTTTTTGTAGAGGAACTTTTAAAATTAAACGATGTCAGAATAATGGTACCTATGGGGCATTTTACGCCGGATATAAATATATACTGCGAATTTGACGGAATTATCGAAGCGGATACCGACGATGAATATATACGTTTGGCAAACAGGAGCAATCCCAATGATACTATAATGGAGCATAAAAACGTCAGGCAACCCTATAAATTACATGTAGAAGTATGTCCGTTGGATAGATATTATTCACCGTTGGAAACATATGTAATGCTCAGCAGCACAAAATTGGGCAAAGAATATTCTCTGAATATAAACGCGTACAGATTCGACAACGAAGAATCACCGATAATCAGGGCGAAATTAAAATTTGTGGTGTTGGAAGATAAATCATCTTCCGACAGTCCGGATTATGCAGAACTTTCCCCCAAAGGTTATTCACGTTTTTTGTCGGTTGAGCTGGTCTCGTATGAATACAGCGACAGCTATATAATTTTAGATGAGCTTTGGGATGAAGAATAAACCCACAGGACGCGGCAAGTCACCGCGTCCTGTATTTCGTTTGTCTTATTTTATATTTCACTTAACCCAATCTGTATCTCATATATCAAATCTTCCACAAGTCCGCTCCATATATCCGACGATGTACTGTATTTTTTCGCTATATCGTCCAATGTATAACCGTTGAAATATTTTCCGCCGTCTGTCAGATAATTTTCGGATAAAAGTTTTGCCATGTATATTATACAGTCGGTTTTTGAATCAAAAGATTTATACGCGCGTATTGATTTATTTGATTTATTCAACGTTGTAATCCCGCCGAGATTATTTTTTGACTGCGCTATTTTACTTTTACCGTTACCGCTTTCAAGTCTCGCGATTGCGAGTACAAGCAGCGCGTTTACATTATATTCGTCCTGTATATCAATTAAAGTATCCTCGATTCCCGAAAGATTCGGGAATTTTTTCATATATTCTTCAAGTGTATCAATATCCAATTTTGATTTTTTACGCATATCCTCTGTTTTTATGTTTTGCTGTGTAAAAATAATATATTGATTATCTTTCGGATTTACTTTTATATATTTCGCATAAACAGGAATACTTAAAAACGGCGTTATTACCGCGCAAAAAATTATCACCCCCAGACATAATAATATTTTAAGTTTATTTTTCATAGACAAAAAATCCTCCCGTAAATTCAATCGCCTTTTTTTAGGCAATAATAATAATTTATATTCACGAGGGGAAAAAATAGAACAGAAAATAAAAAATTGTTACGCCTTGTTTTTTTATAATTAATATGTTTTACGTTTTACGTCAGGTTTTGACATGTTATGCGAACGTGTAAAAAAACATAAAAAAATCCTTTACTTTTCGGGCGTTATGTGTTAAAATCTGCTTATAGTTATTTTTTTAAAAATAAAGTTTATGGAAAAATTGGGAGGAAAGAAAATGAGTTATTTATTGGGTATTGATATAGGTACTTCGAGTACAAAAACGGTTTTATTTAATATAAACGGTGAAGTTGTCGCGTCTGCTATGGACGTTTATCCGTTATATCAGCCGCGTAACGGCTGGGCTGAGCAGGACGCGGACGACTGGTGGAATGCCGTTATTATCTCTGTTAAAGAAGTTATGGCGAAATCGAAAATCAACCCGAAAGATGTAAAGGGTATAGGCTTGTCGGGACAAATGCACGGACTTGTTATGCTCGGTAAAGACAGGAAACCTATACGCAAATCTATTATCTGGTGCGACCAGAGAACGGCTCTTGAATGTGAACAGATAACCTCACTTGTCGGCGCGGATAAACTTATAGAAATAACGGCGAATCCCGCCCTTACGGGATTTACCGCGTCAAAAATTATGTGGGTGAAAAATAACGAGCCTGAAATATATGCTCAATGCGAGAAAATTTTACTCCCGAAAGATTATATAAGATTTAAACTGACAGGTGAATTCGCGACGGAAGTATCAGACGCTTCGGGTATGCAGTTGCTGGATATACCCGGAAGAAAATGGAGCGGTTATGTCCTTGATAAACTTGATATAGATATAAATTTACTCGGGAAAGTATATGAATCGCTTGAGATTACGGGAGTTGTGACAAAAGAAGCGGCGGAATTATGCGGACTTTGTGAGGGAATCCCTGTTGTAGGCGGAGCGGGTGACCAAGCGGCTTCGGCAATCGGCAACGGTATTGTAAAAGAAGGCGTATTATCCGCGACAATAGGCACATCGGGTGTTGTATTCGCTCATTTAAATGAGATTGCGATAGATAAACTCGGCAGAGTGCATACATTCTGTCACGCCGTACCGGGGACATGGCATGTAATGGGAGTTACACAGAGCGCGGGATTATCATATAAATGGTTCAGGGATAATTTTATGACGGCTGAAAAATTCACCGCTGACCAACTCGAAACAAACCCCAATGTTATAATAGATAAAATCGCGGGAAGTTCCCCCGCAGGCGCGAACGGTTTAATTTATCTGCCGTATCTTATGGGTGAAAGAACACCTCATTTAAACGCGGATTGCCGCNGCGTATTCTTCGGGTTATCAGGTATGCACGAGAAAAAAGATTTACTGCGCGCGGTTATGGAAGGTGTTGTATTCTCCATGAACGATTGTTTGGGAATAATACGTGAAATGGGAACATCACCGAGTTTTGTATATGCGGCAGGCGGCGGCGCGAACAGTCCGTTATGGCGGCAGATGATGGCTGATATAATGGGTATAGAAATAGCCGTGAATAATTCGACGGAAAGCGGAGCGTTAGGCGTCGCGATACTCGCAGGAGTAGGCGCAGGCGTGTATAAAGATGTTGTATCTGCGTGTGATTCTATAATAAAACGTNGGGATTCACAGATATGTCAGGAGAAGAACAAGGGTTTATATGAGGAAATGTATAAAATTTATGTGAACCTNTATAAATCGCTGAAAAAAGATTACGCCGACCTCGCGAAAATAAACCAAAAGTTTTTTGTGTGAGTAGGGGGAATTGGTGCGGGATAAAAAAATAAATTTAGCTGTTTTATTATTTTTTGTGATATAATCTTTATATTGAATAATATATATTATCTGCACAGTTCATGATAGCGGTGTAGGGCGAATATAGTTTATATTTTGTACAGGAGGAATATTTTTTGATTGATGAATTAGATAATGCTAAAATTCTTATGTTAAGTAACAAGGGGCATTATGGAAGTATAAAAATAATAGACGAAAGTGATAATGAATTTGGAGAAATAAAAGTATGCTATTTAGCAATCTGCAAGTATAAAGATGATAAGGGCGTATATTTGTTTCTATGTGATGAAAATATGAGTGTTGAACAAGATTCATTGTTTGATTATATTGATGAAGCAATTATTAGCGCGCAAAGACGTTCACAAATTCCGATCGTGTGGAATTATCCGGATACCCGAAAATAAGAGGGGGGCATTTGAGCTAAAATAGCGCAATAAACTGGTTATCAGAATTTTGTACGATAAACAAGAGCGAAATGAATCGCTCTTGTTGCTGCCATTTTCGGGAATAAGACAATATTTTTATAAATGGGTGTTACTTGCCGATTTTACGATAAAAATTTTTCACGGAAAATCTATTGCATTTTACATAAAATCATGTACAATATAATAAGTAGGAAAAATGGGGGGATTTTCCCGCTTATGCAAAGTAGTGAGATTATGAATATACCAATGATTGACAACGCGAAAGTCATGTCGAAAGGACAGATGAAAAAAGTTTCTCATACAATAAACATAAAAAAAAGAAAGTCCGTTGACTTTCTTTTTTTGTTTTGTTATAATGTTAAACATAAACACAATTAACCGTCCACCTCTCAAAGTAACGGTTAATCTATTCACTAATTACACAAAAAGTCAAGCAACGAAATAACAATTTATATACAAAAAAACAACAAAAACAAAAAAACGGAGGAAAAAAACATGTTCAATTTCAACGGATTAAACAACAATCTCGGCAATCTTTACAAACTTTCAAACGCGAAAACACGCTCTGTATCTCCCGAAAATTTCACGGGTGAAAAGGGCAAAGGCGGAATGGCGACAGAGGGCAATGGTAAAAACTGCGCGCGTGAATTAGGTGTCGGCTGGAAAATCAGCCCGTGTGTTACAGTTAAACCGGGGGAAATCTTCACAATGGCGGATATAACGGCAAGCGGCGCGATAAATCACATATGGTGTACTACATCGGGCAGAAACTGGCGTGATTTTATTTTGAGGATTTATTGGGACGGCTCTGATAAACCGAGTGTTGAATCACCTCTCGGCGATTTTTTCTGCTCAGGTTGGGCAGAATATACTCCGATTACATCTCTTTCGGTTTGTGTAAATCCCGGCAGAGCGTTTAATTGTTATTGGAATATGCCGTTTAAAAAAGGATTTAAAATGACACTTGAAAACCGTGATGTAAAAGATATGGTTATATTTTATCAGATTGATTATACAGAAACAGAAATCCCCGAAGATGAGGAAATCGCGTATTTCCACGCTCAGTTCAGACGTACAAATCCATTGCCGTATAAAGATGTTTATACGATACTTGACGGAGTTAAAGGAAAAGGTCAGTATGTAGGGACATATATGGCATGGCAGGTAAATAATAACGGCTGGTGGGGTGAAGGTGAAATAAAATTCTATATGGACGGCGACGAAGAATATCCGACAATATGCGGTACGGGAACAGAGGATTATTTCTGCGGTTCATATGATTTTGAAAATCCGTATGAACGTAAATATGAGAATTTCACAAGTCCGTATGCGGGATTCCATCAGATATTAAAATCAGACGAATTATACAGGGTACAAAAAAGATTCGGCATGTACAGATGGCATATAACCGACCCGATAAGATTTGACGAGGATTTAAAGGTTACAATACAGGCGTTGGGTTGGAGAAGTGAGGGCAGATATTTGCCGTTGCAGGACGATATAGCAAGCGTAGCGTATTGGTATCAGACAATACCCGCAAACGATTTCCCCGAATTGCCCGACAGGGATTATTTGGAGGTTATATAGGGGGTTGATTTAGTGCGCGGCGAAGTTACATTAACGTAAGGAGCTGATGTTTTGGATATACAAAAAAGAATGATTGATTTTAATGTTCCGGGAGTGAGCGTCACATACTTTGATGATAAAAAAATCAAATGGAACAAATGCTTCGGAGTGTTGGAAAAGGGAACGTCAAAATATGTCAATGAAAACTCGATTTTCCATGCGTGTTCTATAAGTAAAATGATAACTTCGTTATGCGTATTAAAACTTGTCGAAAGCGGTGTTTTAGATTTAATGGTTGAAGCTAATAAATACTTGACTTCATGGAAAATTCCCGATAATGATTTTACAAGAGAGAAAAAAATAAAACTCATTCATCTTTTATCACATCAAGCGGGATTTTATGATATTGACGGCAGTTTCGAACCATATAAAAATGGCGACAATATCCCAAGTAATATAGATATTCTCAAAGGTAAGACCCGATATAATCCCGAAGAAATTCGAGCAAAATATACACCCGAAACAGACTGGGCGTATTCGGACGCAGGCTTTTGCGTGATTGAACAAATAATCAAAAATGTTACAGGAGAAAATATTTGTCAGGTTGCGGACAGACTTATTTTCAAACCTTTGGAATTAAAAAGAACATTTTTCTGGGAAATAGGCAAGGAAGCGGAATTGGATAAAAAGTATTGCTTTGATAATTGTGCTGTCGGACATGACAGCAATGGTGATATTGTAGAGGAATTACGGGCATGTTATCCGAATTTAAGCGGTGCTGCATTATGGTCTACATCAAATGAATTGTCAATTATCGCATTGGATATTGCAAAATCATACAACCGTGAAAACGGCGTTGTTTTAAGCAAAGATGTATCACAAACAATGCTGACTCCATATGCCGACAAAAGTTTTATCGGGTTGGGAGTATTTCTTGGAAATGATAATGGTCAGCCATATTTCTTTTCGCAAGGCTGGGGAGTAGGTATGCAGTGCAAACTAAGAGTTTATTATAAAGAGCAGCGAGGTGTGATGGTAATGACTAATTCAGAACCCGGTATGGAGCAAGATAAGGCTTTAATCGGCGAAATAATAAATGAGGTCTGTAAAAATAATACTGTTTAACCGTGCGTATTGGTATCAGACAATACCCGCAAACGATTTCCCCGAATTGCCCGACAGGGATTATTTGGAGGTTATATAGGGGTTGATTGCACATATTTACAATGAATTAAAAAGGAGCTGGCATATGCCAAAAGAAAAATCATGCGGAGCAGTTTTATACACTGTTATTGCCGGAATTCGCCATTATGTTTTGGTAATCAATGATAACGGCGGCAATTGTACAATCCCCAAAGGTCACGTAGAAGGCAATGAAACCGAAAAAGAAACAGCCCTGCGTGAAATTTTCGAGGAAACAAACATTAATCCGGAGTTTGTCGACGGTTTTCGTAAGCAAATTACTATACAAAACGGCATAAAGGAAATTGTATTTTTTATAGCGAAGTATGAAAATCAAAATCCAAAATGTGACCCAAATGAACATGATGAAATAATGGTGCTGCCTTTTGAAGAAGCACTTGCGGCTATAACATGGGAACACACAAAGGAAGTTCTTCGCGAAGCAGAACGATTTCTGGCAGGTCTGTAAAAAGATAATGTTATAAATGGGGTAAACTCTGTATATCCATGCAGAAAACAATAAAAATATACGAGGTAAAATAAAAATGGTTAAAGAATTTTCGATATTTGATTTTCAAAAAGTTTGCGAAGTATTTATGAATACTTTTAATAAATCTTGGAACGATGAATGGACACTCGAAACGGCGCGTATTTATTTACAGGAGTTATTAGATAATAAACGCTTTGCGGGTTTTACAGTATGGGAAAATGATTTATTGATAGGATTTGCTTTTTGTCACATGAGATATAACTGGCGAGGTGATGATATGACTATTGATTTATTGGGTATATCTCCCGATTATCAGCGTAAAGGTTACGGAACGATTCTTATTAATGCGGTTGAAAAATTTTCAAAAGAAAATTCCCTTACCGGCGTCGGACTTTCGACCGGGTTAAATACACCGGCATTTAATTTTTATGAAAAACACGGTTATAAAAATTCAACAGACGCGGCGTTTATGGGTAAGGGGATAGAGTAAACTCTGTTTATCCATGCGAAAAACAACAAAAATACAACGTTAAGGAGAAATAGTCATGAAAAAAACAATCGTATTTGTTATAATTTTATGGATTTTATTTGCATTTGTTTTTATGACCGCTTGTTATAATCGTGACGGGAATTCGGATTGGGAAAATATTATTCCGAACAATCTTTGGACTGTTACAGACGGTATCACGTTACGGCTTTCGCAAGACAGTTATCTCCCCGGTACAGCTAAAATGACGTTAATATTGGAAAACCATTCGGAAACCATCATGAGGTACGGAAAAGGCTGGTCTTTTGAAAAATATATAAACGGGAAATGGCAGGAAGTCAAATATAAAGATAATTATGGGTTTACATTAGAAGGATATGAACTCAGCGAATATAACAAGACAATATTTGCCATAACAACCGATAGTTTAGCAGAACCTTTAAGCGTCGGATTATATCGTGTCACAGGCTGTGAATTAAGAGTTTCGGCAGATTCGGAAATTTTTAGTTACGACGGTGATTTTATAGAGCATCCGCCTTATCAATTAGAGTTTACTGTATCGGAAACCGCCGACGAAGAAATCGAATATAAAGAAGAAACGACAGAACTCGCGGTTTGGCAGCTTAATGAAATTGAAAATTGGCAATGGTATACTTTACCGGATTGTTGGAGTATGTATGAAAACGCCGGAATGACAAGTTGGTCTACAATACGTGGAAAAAATGGATTAATCGCTGTTTTATATCGTGAAAAGACACCTGAAAATGAAATCCTCAATATTGGAGATAAATTAATGTTAGATATATTTGACCGTAAAACAGGAAAACGATATGAAATATCTACGGAACCGAAATTTGAATACAATGAGATTTCAGCATATCAAGATGGGTTTAAAGTAGAAAATGATAATGTGTTTTATTGTTTCATAGATGGTGAAACAGCGACAACCGTATTGTTATCAGGTGAATAAAATAAGCTGTTTATCCACGGAAAACGCAAAAATACAACATCAAGGACGGTGATGAAATGAAATTCGTAATCATATTAGGTGCGCAAGCTGTCGGTAAAATGACAGTCGGGCAGGGATTGGTGAAAATTACCGAATTGCGAATGTTGACCAATCATGTTATGTGGGAATTGGTACATGAACATTTTGGCGGAGATTTTGGCGATGTTACG
>JGI994J12354_10002571_pt1 | contig 17540 bp, 17 predicted proteins | sample IntmicLarv3ML3BL_FD_12354 | JGI IMG/M metagenome (IMG submission 12354) | reverse complement strand
TTTAACTGAGGGGCTAAAATCACTTGCTGGTAGCACCTTGAGAATTAATAAAGGCTTGCAACTACTAGTTGAACAAGCGATGGTACCATTTGATGCGGCCGTAAATGCTTGCACCATTAATCCAGCAAAGTTGTTGAGGATTGATGATTGTAAGGGCAAAATCATGGCAAGCTATGATGCTGATTTAGTGGTATTAAGCGATGATTATGATATTGTCCAAACTTACTGTAAGGGTATAGGAGCAAAATAATGTTTTAGGGATATTCTCAATTGGGATATCCCTTTACTATTAATTGAAGTAAATAGGCCATAAAGGGCAATTTCTGCTATAATTGACTTGTTATTTATTGATAAGGGGAATGAAAATGAAACATGTATTTATCGTAAATCCGACTTCTGGTAGGGGAGCGGCAAACAAGATGATTCCATTAATTGAGGAATACTTTACAGACAATAAAGAAGAATTCGAAATTAGGGTTACGGAAAGACCGAAACATGCTCAAGAGATTGCGGCTGAATACACTATTAAAGATAATGTCTGTATATACTCTGCTGGAGGAGATGGAACACTGTGGGAAGTGGTTAATGGAATAAATGATGGAGTAGTTATGTCTGTACTTCCTTGCGGTACCGGAAACGACTTTTTTAGAATGTTTGATGCTAGTAGTTTGGAAATGAAGAAATTACTAAAAGACACTATTGAAGGTGAAGTTATTGCGGTTGACTATGGTTTGTGTAATGAGACAAATCGTTTTATAAATTGTCTGTGTATTGGTATTGATGCGGATGTTAATGTTAGGGTTCAAGAAGTTGGTAGGGATAGTTTAGTTCCTAAAAAAATGTTGTATGCAGCTTCAGTAATGCATGTGGTTAGAAAACCAAAAGTCCTTACATTTATGATGAAGACAGCTGCTGGTGTTGAGTCACGAGCAGGAATACTAGCTGCTATAATGAATGGGCGCCATTACGGTGGTGGTTTTACACCTACTCCAATCGCTAGTATTACTGATGGGCTTTTGGATGTGTGTTTAGTTCAACCGCTAACTTTCACACAACTGCTTCCAGTGTTACCTAAGTATTTCAAGGGAACTCATATGGATTTACCAATAGTTGAATACATGAAAACTGAGGAAATTGAAATAACCTTTAATGAAGAAATTAATGTTTCGCTAGATGGGGAAATGTTTAGAATGAAGAAAATAAGTGCTAGAATTGTTAAGCAAGGATTGTTAGTGAAAGTACCAAAGGAGAGCTATCATGAAAGTTGAAAACAATAAGTATATTTTACAAGTTAGTGAAAAGGCGGCAGAGATTACTAGTTTTTATGACAAAGAATTAAGTCTTGAGTATATGTGGCAAGCAGCCCCTGCTTATTGGACTGGAAGAAACCCAATCCTGTTTCCAATTGTTAGTAATACTTGGAGTAAGAAATATACTATTGATGGTAAAGAATATGCCATGGGTAATCATGGGGTGGCAAGAAATGCTATCTTTAGTTGCATTGAGAACACGGTTGATAGTATTACCATGGAGTTTTGTTCAAATGAAGAAACGTTGGCACAGTATCCGTTTGATTTTTCTTTGAAGGTAAGATATACCCTAGAAGATAACAAAGTTCAAATTGATTATGAAATAACTAATACTGGAACTAAAGCGATGCCATTTTGTTTTGGCTTACATCCAGCCTTTAATTGCCCTATAGAAAACGGCAAAGAGTTCCAAGATTATTATTTAGAATTTGCTAGCAGTGAATACTTGAAGACGTTTAAAAGAGAAGATAGAACTTTCGTAAGGGAAAATGAACCGACTACCACTATTCCCAATGATTATGATAAATTGACGAAGACGATTATGCTAGAAGATGTGGTTAGCCCTTATGTAAAATTAACAGATGGAAAACATGGTGTCGAAGTTTCTTGTGCTGGTTATAAATATCTAGCTTTCTGGACTAAACCTGAGGCGCCGTTTGTATGTATCGAGCCTTGGCATGCGATGGGTGATATGGAAGAAAATAACTATCGTTTTGAAGACAGACCGGGAACCATTATCTTGGATAGTGGCCGTGTTTATCAAACCAGTTATTATGTTAAGGTTTTTTAGAAACAAACTACACATAGATGTTTCCCAAATCAAGTAATAAGCCAGGTTGNANAAAAAGATACAACAAAACAAAACAATATACTAAATCAAATTCAATGAAAAATGTTTGTTGAAAATATGATTTGCGAATGTTATTGTAATAAAGAGAGTTGGTGAAGATTATGTTTAAAACAATTATTACTAAAGACTATGATGAAATGAGCGAGAAAGCTTTTGAGGTTATCAAAGAATTAATTGGTGAAAAACCTAATTGTGTTCTGGGATTGGCAACTGGTTCTAGCCCGATTGGCTTGTATGAAAGAATGGTTGCGGACCACAAGACTAATGGGACAAGTTATAAGGATGTTACCACTTTTAATCTTGATGAGTATTGTGATTTACCTAAATCTCATCCCGAGAGCTATTATTCATTTATGAATAAGAATTTATTCAGTGGGTTAGATATTCCTAGTGCGAATATTCATATACCTGAAGATGGTGCTGATAAAGAAGCAAAATGCCAAGAGTATAACCAATTAATGGCTGGTTGTGAAATGGATTTGCAGGTACTAGGCATTGGCACCAATGGGCATATTGGGTTTAATGAGCCTGGTGCTTCGTTTGATGCTGAAACCAATGTTGTTACTTTAAAAGAATCCACTCGTCAAGACAATGCTCGTTTTTTTGACTCTATTGATGATGTTCCTACTCAAGCCATTACAATGGGAATTGGGACTATTATGAAAGCTCGGAAAATTCTTGTCTTAGCTAGCGGTGAAAAAAAAGCAGATGCCATTAGCGAAATGATTAATGGGCCTATTACTAATGAAATGCCAGCTAGTATTTTACAAAATCATAGTGATGTCGTGGTCATTATTGATGAAAAAGCGGCGAGTAAGTTATAAAATATAAATACAAGGAGGAAATAACCATGACTATATTAGATAACACAAATTTTGATACTGAGATTGCTCAAGGTACAGTTGTTGTCGATTTCTATGCTGATTGGTGTGGACCATGTAAAATGCTCGCGCCAGTTATTGAAGAATTAGGAAATGATTTTGTGGGTCGGGCAAAGATCTTCAAATTAAATACTGATGATAGTGCTGATATTGCTAGAAAATACGGCATAATGTCGATACCAACTGTAATAGTATTCAAAGATGGCGAAGTAAAGGAACAAGTAGTTGGTTTTCAACCAAAACCTGCCCTTGCAGCGGTAATTGAGAGGAATTTATAGTGGCAAAAAAAAGAAGGAGAAGAAGACATGTTCGTTGGGGGCGAGTTTTCTTAGCCTTTTTCTTATGCTGTTTTCTAATCATATCAGCCTTCGTGGCCACGGCGTATTATTATGTTGATTATCGTTCTAAAAATGATAAGAATATTTATATAGCAGTGATTGGGGTAGATGGTCGCATTGAAGACCAAGAGGGCCAACGTTCCGATACTACCATGCTAGTTAAAATAAGTTTTAAGACTAGTACAGTTGAAATGATATCTTTACCACGCGACTCTTTGGTCAGTATCCCTTGCGAAGATGGTGAAAAAGATAAAATAACCCATGCTTTTCATTACGGAGGCAAGCAATGTGTACTTGGTTCGCTTGAGGGTGTATTTGAAATTGAGAAAATCGAGAAATATGTAGTAGTAAACTTTTCTAAACTAATTTCCTTAGTAGATGAGTTAGGTGGGATTACCTTGAAACCAAGTAAGAGTTTTTGCGAATATAATGTTAAAAAAACTCAGCAATATTGTTTTGAAAAAGGGGTATCCATGGAAATGGATGGTGAATATGCGTTAGCTTATGCAAGGCACCGTAAAAGTGATAGTGATATCTATCGCACACAAAGACAACAGGAAATATTAATGGCGATGATTGCGAAAGTCAAGACACTTGAATTATGGGATGCCTATAAGTTTGGGCAAAAGGTGTTAGCAGAGTTGGATACAAATGTTAGTTTGTTTGATGCTATCCTTGATTACAAAATGGCAACTAGAGAAGAATTTAAATTAGTTAAAACTCATGCTGAAGGATCAGACTATTATTATCAAGGGGTTTATTATTACAAACTTGATGATGATTGGTTAAGGGGCATAATAAAGAGTATTAAGGAATGAAGCAAATGCTTCATTTTTTTGTTTATTTAAACTAAACAAAATGTTTATTTTATATTGCATATTATAACGCAATATGTATAATAGAATATGGGTTTACTGAAACTTAGGCAAAAGTTTAGTAATACTAAACAAAAGAGGTGATTTTGTGGAAATAGGACAACGAATAAAACAGTTGCGAGTCAAGAATAATTTGACGCAAGAAGAACTTGCAAGTAGATGCGAATTAACTAAGGGTTTCTTGTCACAAATTGAAAATGATTTGGCATCTCCCTCTATCCAAACTTTAAGCGATATTGTTGAAGTTTTGGGAACAGATTTGTCAAAGTTTTTCCAAGTAGATGCTGTGGAAAAACTAGTATTTCAACAAGATGATTTCTTTGTAGACGAAAAAGAAGGAGTTACAACGACTTGGGTCATCCCCAATGCTCAAAAAAATGAGATGGAACCCATTATTCTGACCCTAGCACCTAATCATACTTCGCAAGAAATTCAGCCTCATGAAGGTGAGGAGTTCGGTTATGTGATTGCTGGTAGAGTAACTTTGGTAAATGACGATAAGGAAATGGTTATTAAAAAAGGGCAGACCTTCTACCTTAAAGGTGAAAATCATCATTACTTAAAAAACGAAGGTTCATATGATGCCTGCATCTTATGGATTTGCACCCCACCAATTTTTTAGAGAGGAAATATAGCATGAGAAAGTTAATAGAGTTTCATAACATTGTAAAAGAATTCAATGGACAAATAGTACTTAGAGGAATTAATCTTGACATTAACGAAAATGAGTTTGTGACCTTACTTGGTCCTTCTGGTTGTGGCAAGACGACCTTGTTAAGAATCCTAGGTGGTTTTTTGGAACAAACGCAAGGGGAAGTATTCTTTGATGGTATTGAGATTAGTAAAGTTCCTGCTTATAAAAGAGAGATTAATACGGTGTTTCAAAAATATGCTTTGTTTCCTCACATGGATGTTTATGAAAATATCGCTTTTGGCTTGAAGATTAAAAAACAAGGAAAAGAGATTATCGATCAAAAAGTAAAAAAGATGTTAACGCTAGTAGGTCTAATTGGTTATGAAAAACGACCAATTAATACTTTATCAGGTGGACAACAACAAAGAGTAGCGATTGCTAGAGCTTTGGTAAATGAACCAATGGTATTATTGCTTGATGAGCCTTTAGGGGCTTTGGATTTAAAACTAAGAAAAGAAATGCAAATAGAGTTAAAGAAGATTCAAAAAGAAGTGGGCATTACCTTTATTTATGTAACCCATGATCAAGAAGAAGCCTTAACTATGTCTGATAAAATAGTTGTTCTAAACGAAGGTGAAATTCAACAAATTGGAACTCCTACTGACGTATACAATGAACCAGAAAATGAATTTGTAGCTAAGTTTATTGGTGATTCTAATATTTTACCAGGGGTTATGCTTGATGACTTAAGAGTGGTATTCCATGGTAAAGAGTTTGAATGTGTAGACTATGGCTTTAATGATAACGAAGAAGTTGATATTGTAATCCGTCCTGAGGATTTAGATATTGTGGAAACTGATTTAGGGAAGATTCAAGGGGTAGTTAAAAGTATTACTTTCAAAGGAGTTCATTATGAAATTGAAGTAGCGACCGATGAGAAATTGTTCATTGTTCATACTACTGATAATTCTGAAGTGGGAAAACTAGTAGGTTTACACTTTTTTCCAGAAGATATTCATGTAATGAGCAAAATGAGGGCTTACTAAAATGAAGACGTTTAGTCGCTTGAGCTATCCATATATTATTTGGGCTGGTATCATAATTGGCATTCCAATGTTGCTAATTATTCTATATGCGTTTACCTCTAGTGGTAATACAGTGACAACCTTTAATTTCAGTTTTGTTAATTTCTTGAATTTCTTCCAAGATAGTGTGTTTATAAGGGTATTATTGAAATCTTTGCAATTAGCTTTAGTTACTACTTTATTATGCATATTTATTGGTTATCCTGCAGCATTCTTTCTGTCTCGAATGAATGGTTCCGTAAAGGCAACAATCTTTCTATTATTAACAATGCCAATGTGGATTAATATGTTGGTTAGAACCTACTCTTGGATTTCTATACTTTCTGATACGGGGTTAATAAATAGTTTTCTAGAATCTATAGGAATTGGTAGAGTTTCAATGTTGTATACTGATTTTTCGGTAACACTGGGGATGGTTTATAACTTTCTACCGTTTATGATTATTTCCATTTTTAACTCTCTAGATAAGATGGATAAAGACTTATTAGACGCTAGTGCTGATTTAGGTGCTAACAGAGTGGAGACATTTCTTAGAGTCATGTTTCCGCTTAGTCTACCTGGGGTGATAACAGGAATAACGCTAGTATTTTTACCAGCAGTTAGTTCCTTCGTAATCCCTAAACTATTAGGTGGAGGGCAATATGTGCTAATTGGTAACTTGATAGAGACACAGTTTATCTCAATCGGTGAGTGGCATTTCGGTAGTGCAATTTCATTAGTAATGACTGTTATTATTATGTTATCAATGTACTTAACTAAGAAAGTAGATAAAAAAGATGATGAGGAACCAATAACTGCTACTTCAGGGGTGAAACTATGAATAGTAAATGGCAAACAAAATTACTAGGTGGTTCTTATTTAGGTTTGATTCTATTGTTCTTCTATTTACCGATTATTATTATGATGGTATTCTCATTTAACTCAACTCGCTCATTAACTAACTGGAGTGGATTCTCGTTTCAATGGTATGAAAGACTATTCAATGATAAAAACATGATGCAAGCAGTTATTAACACTTTCTCAATTGCAACGATTGCCACCATAATTTCGACAATTGTAGGAACATTAACAGCGATTGGTCTTAGCAAATCGAAGAAGTTACTAAGAGAAGTGGTATTAGCTGTTAATGATTTACCAATGCTAAATCCTGATATCGTTACGGCGATTGGAATGATGTTATTCTTTACTTCACTGAATATCACCAAAGGTTATTTGACGATGTTGTTAGCGCATATAGCATTTTGTATACCTTATGTTATCTTGAGTGTTTTACCAAAGTTACGCACGTTAGATCCAAATGTTGCGGAAGCAGCAATGGATTTAGGAGCAACACCTTGGCAAGCATTAACTAAGGTAATTGTTCCCCAAATTATCCCTGCGGTAGTTTCAGGAGCATTAATTTCGTTCACGATGTCTTTGGATGACTTTGTGATATCTTATTTCGTTACTGGTAGTGGGGTCAGCAATATTTCCATTCTAGTATATACAATGTCCAAGCGCATTAACCCTACGATAAATGCTTTATCAACCATTTTAGTAGTAATGATAACCTTGGTATTGATTGCCATTAATGTGGCACCAATGTTTAAAAAGAAGGAAGGGTAAGAAAATGAAAAAAGTTTTATTAAGTTTATTGGTTTGCATCGTTATCTTTAGCGGCTGTGGCAAACCTACACCAACTCCAAATCCTGAAGTAGAAATGGATTGTACTACATTGAAAGTATTCAGTTGGGGTGAATATGTAGATAAAAGCACGCTAACAAAATTCGAAAATACGTATGGGGTAAATATTATTTATGATGAGTATGACTCCAATGAATCAATGTACACAAAATTACTATCTGGTGAGTCATATGATATTTTAGTGCCATCAGATTACATGATNGAGCGTTTAATTCAAGAAGGTAAACTTCAACCAGTTGATTTGAAGTTGATTCCTAATTTTGAGGGAATCATTGAGAGTCTAAAGAATCCAACTTATGACCCGGGAAATGTTTATAGCGTTCCTTATTTCTGGGGTAATGTAGGAATTATCTACAACAAAAATGTAGTGACTGAAGCAGAACTAGACCAACAAGGTTGGGCAATTTTGAAAAACCCTAAATACAAAGGCAGAGTATATATGTATGATTCAGAGCGTGACTCATTTATGATTGCGTTTAAAGATTTAGGTTTCTCAATGAATACATCTAACGAAGCAGAAATTGAACAAGCAACACAATGGTTAATCGATTTAGATACAGCGGTTAAACCTGTATATATTACTGATGAAGTATTTGATATGATGTCTGGTGGCTCTAAAGATTTAGCCGTTTCTTACAATGGTGAAGGTGCATGGGTAACTAGTGAAAATTCAGACATGGGTTTCTATGTGCCAAAAAGTGGTACCAATGTTTGGGTTGATGGTATGGTAATCATGAAAGACTCTGTTTGTCCGATTGCTTCCAATACTTACATCAACTTTATGGCTGATCCAGAACAAGCACTAGCTAATACAGTAGAAGTTGGTTATACTACAACTGTACAAAGCGTATACGATGAAGTGACTGGACCTGGTGGAGACTTTGAAGGCAATGCTGCTTATGAGCCTCGTTTAGAGTATGAGCTAGATGAGACCTTTAAGCACAACGAAGTGCTAAAGAAAGAGCTATCTCAAAGNTGGCTTAAGGTTAAGGCGAGATAAAATATCNGGCAGAAGTCCAATGATTTCTGCCTTTTATATTGCTTTTTTTTAATAGTTTGATATAATAAGAAAGCGCAGTTGGTACTATCTAAAGTGGTTCCTTAGCCAAGTGGTAAGGCAATAGACTGCAACTCTGTGATCGTCAGTTCAAATCTGACAGGAACCTCCACGGGGATGTGGCGGAATAGGCAGACGCAACGGACTTAAAATCCGTTGATGGCAACATCGTGCGGGTTCAAGTCCCGCCATCCCCACCATTCGTAAACAAGCCCTTTATTCAAAGGGTTTTTTGTTGGGCAACTTGTCTTTGGGCAAGTTTTTTATGGAAATTACTAACTTTCCTTTATAATACTTTGTTCTTTTTTGGCAACAAATGAGTATAAATGTTCCCTGTTATTTATAAGCAGAATGCCCCAAATCTTATAATGATGTCCTCTATATTGGTTACTTTGTCTAGCAGTATTACTAACAGCAGAAATTTGATTGAATATGTTTTTATCGACCCAGAAATAGAAAAAGTAGTTCAATGATATTTTAAAGTTGTAATATGCTTGTATTAAAACCAACTTTAAAGTGTTAATATTTGATTATGAAACACGGTAATATACTTGAGGGAAGGAGCCGGTATGAGCAGTATATATCATGAGAAATTCACAAAAAGAATAGTTTCTGAATCTGAAAGCAACCATTGGGATAATGCAGTGAAGGAATGGGATATTTCCAATAGCAAAGAGGATAGGAATGCAAGATCAGAGTGTATTTGTGGCAAAGAGCGTATTCGCTATCTTTTTGAAATAACGAATTTGAAAAACCGCAATGTATTGTTTCCAATTGGAAGCTCATGCATTAAGAAGTTTAAGCGCAAAGATTTAAATGAAGTAATTGCCATAAAAGAAAAACTCTTTATACTTTTGCATGCAGTAGAAGATGGCAAGTACATCCCACTTAATTCAGAATATTTCTCCAGAAAATTGTTGCAATATTTATTTAATGAAGGTGCTTTTCGCCCCAATCAATTTAATGATCATGATGGAGAAAATGATTATATTTTTATGCTAGACTGCTTCAATCAAAAGCTTCCTTTATCNNCTAAGCAAAAGAGTAAAGTAAGCGCAATAATTCTCAATCAAATAAAACCATATCTAGAAAGTGTCTTAGAGGGAAAAATAATAACAAGCAATTGACCTCTACTTTTCTATGGTGCATGATGCAATAAAACTAGTGCCTGTTGATATTTCTGATGGAGTTTCTCTGCAATCCAAGAAGTAATGAATTAGTGTTGGAAAGAGCATGCAATCTAGGTATTAATAATAAAAGAAGGCCTCCATATTTTGCATTTGTGCAAATAGGAGGCGCTTTTTTTACAATTCAATTTCAGGATACAAAATTTTGTATCTAAAGGTCATGTAATCTATTAAAAACAATATTCCATATTTTCCAAGCTCATTCTCATTTTTACCCTTTAGAATTAGTGAAGAGGTGCAATAGTTTAGTAATGGAGTCACTGTATTTTGGGTTATTACCACAATTTTTGCCTTTTTCTTTACCAGCAAATCCATTACTTTCGGATGTTTTAAGTGATAATTTCCATCTACACTCATAATAATAACTAATGCATCTGGTTCCATTTGAGTGATGAACTCCATTTGATGAACCTCTTGGAAAAAAGAGTAACTAAGCTTATGGAATCTTAGCAGGTTTTGTTGGAAATGGCTTCCAAAAAACTGTAGTAATTGGTGGCCTAAAAACAATATGGTGTTACTGTTGTGAATGCTATTTAAAATCCAATCCACTTTGTCATTATCTATTCCTTCTAGTTGCATTTGCATCAAAGCATGAATATCATTGGCATAATTCTTTGTAGTAGAGTGGAGGTCCTTTTTGGCATTTTGAAGAAAATCATTAGTATAGTTATTGATGATGTAATGTTGATCAAAATTGTTTTTAAATTCATTATAGTTTTCGAAGCCAAGTTTTCTACAAAAGCGACTCAAGGTGGCAGTTGATACAAAACACGCTTGTGCGATTTTTTCAATACTGCTATTTTGGATTTCACTTTCATGTTCTAACAAAAGAATAGCTAGTTCATAATAGATATTTTTCTTAAAGGTACAGTCTATGTAAGAAAGTAAGATTTGTTTAGAGTCTCTCATTGGCCTCACCTCAACTACATTTTACTCTATTAGTTTCTATATGTCATCAGAACATCTGCTAGCCAAAACCATTGTATTATTGCTTCAATTTGTTTTATTATCCACTTGAGATTATTGTTATCAATGCTTGTTTGCACAAATCTGGTTTTGTTTACAAAACTTTATTCAAAAATAGATTTTCTAAAATAGAAAAAATTTTCATAATTAAATAATGGTAAAGGAATCAAATAGGTATAATAGGGTTAGATATAGCATGAAGGGAGAAAGAAATAGGTTGAATTTATAGTTTATAATTATTTTTTGGAGCAACCAACTTTTGTCTTTATTTGTGAAGGAGGATAATATAAGATGAAAAATGATTATCAAAAGCTTGCTACTGTTATTTTGCAGCAAATTGGGGGAGACGATAATGTAATATCTTTGACTCATTGTGTTACTCGTCTAAGATTTAGACTAAAAGATGATTCAATTGTTGATGCTAAAGTACTAGAAAATCAAGATGGAGTCATCTCAGTTATTAATAAAGGTGGGCAATTTCAGGTTGTAATTGGAAATGAAGTTAATGCGGTTTATAAGGCAATACTAAGCATTTCTAACATCAATAAAAATATTGAAAGTGCACCAGAAACTGTGGGGAAGAAAACACTTGGTCAAAAATTTGTTTCGCTTATTACTGAAGTTTTCACACCACTATTGGGAGTATTATGCGCAACGGGTTTGTTAAAGGGATTTAGTATTATATTTGTTGGGGTTGGATTGATTACTCAGGATTCGGGAACATTCCAAATTCTACAGATCATTGGTGATAGTTTGTTAGTGTTTGCTCCTGTCTTTTTAGGTTGTACAGCAGCGAGGAAATTTGGCCTAAATGAATTTGTAGGAATGGCGATTGGAACCTGTCTTATTCACCCTACGCTTACTGATTTGATGAATAATAGTGCTCTATATACAGTTTTTAGTGGCACCATGTTTGAGTCTACAGTAAATACAACATTCCTTGGTTTACCTGTATTATTAATGAAGTATTCAAGCAGTATTATTCCAATTATCGCTGCTGTCTTCGTGGCTAGTAAAGTAGAAAAATTCTTTAATCGTGTCATTCCACAATTCTTGAAGATGTTTTTAGTTCCTGGATTAACATTATTAGTGGTTGTTCCACTTACATTAATATTCATCGGACCAATCGGGACATTCCTTGCTCAAATGATTAGTAATTTTACGGTTTATATTAGTTCTTTCAATTCGATTATCACCGGTCTGTTTATTGGGGGGCTATTTCAAATATTTGTTATGGTTGGTCTACATTATGCGCTTATTCCAATACGTATTACTAATATTGCGGTATTAGGTTATGATACTATCTTGGCACCAACATTGGCTCCTGTTTTTGCGACTGCTGGGGTATTGTTGGCTATCTATCTAAAAGTTAAGGATCAAAAATTAAAGAGTGTTACGCTTCCTGCCTTTATTTCTGCTCTATTTGGTGTAACTGAACCAGCATTATATGGAATTACAATGGCTAGGAAAAAAGCTCTACTATTCACAATTATTGGTGGAGCGCTCGGTGGAGCAGTTATGGGTTTCTTTGAAAGTAGAACATATGTACAAGGAGGACTTGGGTTATTAGCAATCCCTAGTTACATTGGTCCTTCAGGGTTTGATAAGCCATTAATGGGCTGCCTTATTGGTATTCTAGTAGCCTTTATTGTTGGGTTTGTACTAACCATCATTTTTGGTTACGAAACTGACAAAACGATGGAAGTAATTTCCCCGCTAAAAGGAACAGTTGTTGCCTTAAGTGAAGTGAAAGATGCTGTTTTTGCTAGCGGTTCAATGGGAAAAGGTGTTGCTGTGTTACCAACTGAAGGAAAAGTATATGCTCCTTTTGAGGCGACAGTAACAAGTTTATTTCCTACTTTACATGCTATTGGGTTAACAGGTAAAGACGGTTTGGAAGTTCTAATTCATATTGGTATTGATACAGTGGATTTGAATGGAAAGCACTTTAATGCCTTAGTTAAGCAAGGTGAAAAAGTCAAAAGAGGGCAATTACTATTAGAATTTGATGTTAAGAGTATTGAAAAAGAAGGTTATGATGTTACTTCGATGATTATCTTTACATCCTTACCAACAGACGCGAAACTTGAAGTAGCACAACAAACTGCCGTTAATTATCAAGATATGTTAATTACCTTGAAAGATTATTAGTCAACAATAGAAAGAAGAGAGATATATGTTTCCAAAAACATTCTTATGGGGTGGTGCAATTGCGGCCAATCAAGCAGAAGGTGCCTATAATGTTAATGGCAAAGGCTTGTCAGTTGCTGATGTAGCCCAATATACCAAAGGCTCAAGTAAACGAGATTATACTGAGCAATGGAAAATAACAAAAGAGGGAATCGCGAAAGCGAAACTAAGTGATGATATCTTGAAATATCCGAAACGACATGGAATAGATTTTTACCATCGTTATAAAGAAGATATTGGTCTATTTGCGGAAATGGGTTTTCAGGTTCTTAGACTATCTATTGCCTGGACTCGGTTGTATCCAAATGGTGATGAAAAACAACCAAATCAAGAAGCAATAAATTATTATCTGGAACTTTTTGAAACATTGAAAGCTAACAATATTGAACCACTTGTTACTTTATCACACTATGAAATGCCATTAGCACTTGTGGAAAACCACGGGGGCTGGGCATCAAGATATACGATGGATTGTTTTGTAAAATATGCTAGGACCTGTTTTGAAAACTTTCATCCTTATGTTAAGTACTGGTTAACATTTAATGAAATTGATAGTATTATTCGCCATCCTTTCACAACAGCAGGGCTTTTAGAAGAAGACTTTGCTGGTAAAAGGGAGTTTAATCAAGCCTTGTTCCAAGCACTTCATCATCAATTCTTAGCAAGTGCTATGGTGACAAAGGAAGCGAAGAAAATACGTGATGATAGTCAAATCGGTTGTATGTTAACTAGAACGCTAGTTTATCCACATACTTGTAATCCAGACAATATTGCTTTGGCCCAAGAATTGAATCGTTTGAACTATTTCTTTGGTGATGTGCAAGTGTTTGGAGAATATCCGGTATTTGCGCTCCAATATATCAAGAGTTTGGGAGTGCAACTTGTCTTTGAAAAAGATGATTTGGATATTATCAGAAATAATACCGTTGATTTTGTATCCTTCAGTTATTATACAAGTTTAAATGCTAGTACTGATGCTGCTGGTATGGAATTGGCTTCAGGAAATTTAGCAGTCGGGATTAAAAATCCATATTTAGAAGCAACCGACTGGGGGTGGCATATTGACCCCGTGGGACTACGAGTATCCTTAATTGATCTTTATGATCGTTATCGCAAACCATTATTCATTGTGGAAAATGGCATAGGGGCAATTGATAAAGTAGAAGCTGACGGTAGCATTCATGATGATTACCGGATTGATTATTTCAGAAGACATTTTGAAGAAATGGCTAAGGCAATCAAAAGTGGCGTAAACATAATGGGATATACTGCTTGGGGTTGTATTGACTTAGTGAGTGCCTCGACATCGGAAATGAGCAAGCGTTATGGTATGATTTATGTTGATTTGGATGATGAGGGAAATGGTAGTTACCAACGCATTAGGAAAGATAGTTTCTATTGGTACAAAAAGGTTATTGAATCAAATGGTAGTGAATTGTAATTTTTTCGATTGTGTAAATTTATTAACCCTATAAACTCTTATAAAAAACTATGCTTAATACTAGCTGGCTGATATTACTTGGTCACTAATCAGAGCGTAGTTTTTTTGGTTGTTTTAGCGCCAATATTATTAGAATCCAATTTTACCTACATTTTACATGCAACTACCTTTTACTTATATATTTAGTAAGTAGAATGGATTTGTAAACAAGCAAATTGGAGGAGAAATATATGAGAAAATCGATTGGCGTTTTACTATTAGTAACTTTAGTTGTTTCAATGTTAACTGCGTGTACAGGTAACACTTCCGCATTTGATGACAAAAAGGAAATTGTTGTTGTATCTCGTGAGGATGGTTCTGGTACGCGGGGAGCGTTTATTGAACTATTTGGTATTGAGCAAAAAAACGATGATGGAACTAAGAAAGACCTTACTACTAAAGAAGCAATCATCGCTAAGCAAACTGATGTGATGATGACAAATATTGCAGGTAATCCATACAGTATTGGCTACATATCACTAGGGTCATTAAATGATACCGTCAAAGCACTACAAATTGAGGGTGTTGCACCTTCATCTACAAATGTTAAAAATGGTTCCTATGCTATCTCCCGTCCGTTTATTATTGTAACAAAAGGTGAAGCAACAGGACTTACGAAAGATTTCATTGACTTTATCTTATCGGCTGAAGGGCAAGCAATTGTTGGAAACAGTTATATCGCAGTATCGGAAAATGCACCAGCATATGCTGGAAACAAGCCCTCTGGCAAAATTGTAGTTGCCGGTTCATCCTCAGTCACACCTATTATGGAAAAACTCATGGAAGCGTATTTGGCTATCAATCCCAATGCGACTATTGAAATCCAGTTGAGCGATTCTTCTGCAGGAATAACTAGTGCGATTGAGGAAACCTGTGACATTGGAATGGCAAGTCGCGAATTAAAGGCAAGTGAGTCTCAACAACTTACTTCCATCCAAATTGCCCTTGATGGTATCGCTGTAATTGTCAACCATAAAAACCCAGCTACAAATCTTACAAAAGAACAAGTAAAGGCTATCTTCACTGGAGTGGTAACTAAATGGAATGAAGTTGACCAATGAGTAACTTCAAAGAAAAAGCAATGAGCGCCGTGTTTTTTATAGCGGCGCTCACCTCGCTGTTTGCTGTGATATTAATTTGCTTTTTTTTGTTTGCTAATGGTCTATCAGCAATAGGTAAAATCGGAATCATTGATTTCATTTTAGGAAAAGAGTGGTCACCGAGTGATATTCCACCCTTATTTGGTATCTTTCCAATGATTCTTGGTAGTTTGTATGTGACAGCGGGAGCAGTTGTCATTGGGGTACCAATTGGTGTTTTAACGGCAGTTTTCTTGGCTAGAGTATGTGATAAGAAGCTGTATAGGTTTGTTAAGCCTGGGGTCGAACTGTTGGCAGGAATTCCCTCTGTAGTATATGGCTTTTTTGGCATGGCTACTCTTATACCAATCACTGGAAACAGTATTTTGTCAGCATGCATTCTTTTAGGTATTATGATACTTCCTACTATTATAGGTATAGCTGAAAGTTCCTTACGTGCAGTGCCAGAGCAGTACTATGAGGGTGCCTTAGCCCTTGGAGCTGGCCACTATCGCAGCGTATTTAAAGTTGTGTTACCAGCTGCAAAATCGGGAATTTTTGCTGCTGTAGTTTTGGGAATAGGGCGAGCGATCGGCGAGACGATGGCAGTTATTATGGTAGCAGGTAATCAAGCACGAATGCCAAAATCAATATTGAGTGGGGTTCGCACGCTTACTGCTAATATTGTCCTAGAAATGGGTTATGCTGCCGAACTCCACCGAGAAGCATTGATTGCTACTGGTGTAGTATTGTTTGTCTTTATTCTAATTATTAATCTGAGTTTTTCTGCTCTTAAAGGGAGGGCGAGTTAATGCACAGTCGAAACAGTTTTTTTGAAAAGTTCATGGCTGTTGTAACTTGGACAGCAGCAGCTACCACAATTGGAATATTGTTGTTCATAGTAGGTTTTATTTGTATTAGAGGGGTTCCATACATCAAACCATCGCTTTTTTCACTTAACTATAATAGTGAAAATGTTTCACTAATGCCTGCCATGATTTCCACAGTTATTATGACAGCGCTGTCGCTGCTTATTGCGGCACCCCTAGGTATATTTGCAGCTATTTACTTGGTGGAATATGCCAAACGTGGAAATAAAATAGTCAGGATAATACGAATGACAACAGAAACACTTTCCGGCATTCCATCCATTATATATGGCTTATTTGGGTTATTGTTTTTTGTGACCTTTCTGCATTGGGGGTTTTCAGTGCTAGCAGGAGCGTTTACTCTTTCAATTATGATATTACCACTTATCATGCGCTCAAGCGAAGAAGCACTTAAGGCGGTGTCAGATACCTATCGTGAGGGGTCGTTTGGATTGGGCGCAGGAAAACTACGCACTGTATTTAGGATTATTCTACCTTCAGCAATGCCTGGGATTCTGGCTGGAATTATTCTATCTATTGGGCGTATTGTAGGTGAAACAGCGGCCCTTATATATACCGCTGGAACAGTAGCAAAAATCCCAACCGATCCTATGCAATCAGCGCGGACACTTTCCGTTCACATGTATGCACTTTCGGGAGAGGGACTTCATATTAATGAGGGTTATGCAACGGCAGCCGTATTACTTCTGGTTGTTGTTTTGATTAATACAGTATCAGCGAAAATCGCTAAACGAATCGGAGGAATAACATGAACTGCTTTGAGATTAATAACTTAGATCTTTTTTATGGGGATTTTCAAGCACTGAAAAACGTAAATATTGACATTGAAAGTTCACAAATTACAGCACTTATCGGACCGTCTGGTTGTGGGAAATCGACGCTAATAAAGAGCCTAAATCGGATGAACGACTTGATTGAAGGTTGTAAGATTACTGGCGAGGTGCGCTTATTTGGCGAAAATGTATACGGAAGCATTGATGTTAACCAATTGAGAAAACGTGTAGGTATGGTGTTTCAAAAACCTAATCCGTTTCC
>JGI994J12354_10002570_pt1 | contig 17542 bp, 17 predicted proteins | sample IntmicLarv3ML3BL_FD_12354 | JGI IMG/M metagenome (IMG submission 12354) | reverse complement strand
AAAAAAAAAAAAAAAAGATAATGAAGGCAGAAAGGAATGAAAAAAAATGAAAAGAATAGTCGCTGTTTGCGGATCGGGTTTAGGTTCAAGTTTTATAGTTGAATTAAATATTAAAGAAATTTGTAAAATTAATAAATGAACAGCTAATGTAACGCATGTAAATTTAGGAAGTTTTGATAAAAATGCAACCGACATATTAATTTGTGCATTAGATTTAGCAGATTCTATAGATTTTCATCCAAAAATAATTTTAAAAAATCTTATAGATAAGGAGGAAATTAAAGAAAAATTAGCACCATTCTTTAATGAATAAAATATGGTTTGAAATGAATTTTTATATTTTTTTAGAGCTCTTATTGGAACGCCAGCGATATTGATTGGTATTTTTGGAATGATTGGGTCAATGCTGCAAAGAAAAACCATCTCGCAAGTTATTATAGCCACCATAAAAACAATCACTGGATTTCTAATTTTGGGTGGAGGCGCAAGTATTATTATAACTTCTCTAAATCATTTTGATACTATTTTTGAAGCAATTTTTAATTTACAAGGTGTTGTTCCTAATAACGAAGGAGTTTTTGGAATTTTGATAGAATCATTTCCACAAATTGCTACAACTGCATCACTTATTATGATTTTAGGAATGGTTTGCAATATTCTTCTTGCAAAATTCACACAATTTAAGTATGTGTTTTTGTCTGGTCATGTTTTGTTTTATATGTCCGCTATGTTGGCCGCAGCAATGTTCCAAATTGGTTTTGTTTTCCAAACAGATTGATGAATGATAATAATAATTGGTGGTTTATTCATGGGGATGTACATGATTTTAACTCCATTGATGTGCCAAAAATATATGAAATCAATAACAAAAACAGATGATATAGCGATGGCTCACACTGGGTCATTAGGTTATGTACTGGCTGGACTTATTGGAAGTGGAATTAGTAGAATAAAAAAAGGAAAAGTTAAATCAACAGAAGATATTAATTTTCCTAAAGGACTAGCTTTTTTAAGAAACGGAAATGTCTCAGTGGCTATTACAATGTTTTTTATCTTTTCAATTTTGTATATCGCTGGATGAGCAGTTTTAGGTAGAAGTTGATTTATTAGTCAAGATATTATTGGTGAAGAAGGAAGCGTTATTATTGAGATGATTATCAGAGCGTTTACATTTGCAGCAGGAATGGAAGTAGTTTTATTTGGAGTGAGAACAGTTCTAGGAGAATTGTTACCAGCCTTTAAAGGAATAAGTGATAAGTGAGTTAAAGATGGGAAAGCGGCATTAGATTGTCCTATAGTTTTTCCATATGCACCAAACGCTGTTTATATTGGTTTTTTAAGTTCGCTAACAGCTGGAATATTAACAATGGGTCTTACAATTTGGTGGGCTAATATAATTCCTTCAGCTGTGGTTATTCTACCAGGTATTATTGCTCATTTTTTTACAGGAGCAACTGCAGGAGTATTTGGTAATGCAAAGGGAGGTATTCTTGGTGCGATTTTTGGGTCTTTTGTTAACGGAATAATAATTACCTTAGTTCCATTAATTTTTATAATGTTATCATTAATTCCTTCTTCTTCTAATAATGTTGAAAATATGTCATGAGGAGATAGTGATTATATTTTTGGTTTATTAATTGGTTTATTTACATTTTTTAGTAATCCTATTCTTATAAAATGATTAGTTTTTGGCATTTGAGTTTTTATATTTATTATATTTATAGTTGCTTGTCAAACAAAATATTGATTAGATGTTAAAAACAAAAAAATTATTAGAATGAGTAAAGCAGAAAAACAAGAAAAAAAACAAGAGCCTAAAAATAAAGAATAAATTATATTAAAATTAATAATTACGAGTTATAATGAAATTTTTAGAAGGGGAATGATTATGCAGTTATTTAATAAAAATTATATTGGATTTGTTGAAGAAGAATATAGTTGAAAGAACGCTATCTATAAAGCTTGTGAAAAATTAGTTGTTGATAAAATTATCACAACTAAATATATTGATAAAATAATTGAAAATACTTATGAATATGGTCCATATTATGTTTTAACAGAAGACTTAGCACTTCCACATGCTTCATTATTTTCTGAAGTTTTAAAACCTGCTACTTCTTTTTATATTTTCAAAAATAAAGTTGACTTTATATATGAAAAAAAATCAAAAAAAGTAAAATATCTTGTGGTTTTAGCTGCAAATGATCAAGATTCACATTTAAATATTCTAAAAGAAATAATTAATTTTTGAAATGATAAAAATTTTTTAAATGAACTAGATTCAATTAAGTCTGCAGAACAATTGCAGAAGTTTATAGAAAAATTAAATTAGTGCAGTTAGATACTATAATTTTAATTTCAGTAATCACAATGGCTTTAATTATTTTTCTTATATATTGTGTATGATATAAAATTTATTCAAAAAAAGATTTAAATTTTTTTGAAGTTCAACTAGATAATTTTTTATTACAGCTTGCAAAATCTTTTAAGCATAATAAAGAGACATTTTTTATTATGAATAAGGATATAAATTTTAATTTAATAAATGGTATGAAAAATCAAGTTCATAGCATAATGATTACAAATTACAAATTAATTATTTTTAAAAATTTAACTAAATTAAATGATGACCAAGAAAAAGAAAATTTATTTTTAGGTAAATTAATTAAAAAATTAGAAATATCAGAAGAATTAATATTAGTTATTTATCAAAAACAAAGTAAAAAATATTTCAAAAATACAGGAAATAATTTTAAAAATATAAAACAATTTTTAAAATTATTAAATGCTAATAAAAATTTAAATTATACTAATAATTTAAATTACAGTAAGATACATAAATTAATTTCTAAAAACTCAAGATAAATATATCAAAATAATCGCTTATTATAAGCGATTATTTTGATACTTTTTTTTATATCCAAAAATACCACCACTTAAAACTTTTGCATTATAATCATGTTGTTTTAAGAATGTTGCAGCTTGTCCGCTTCTGTTTCCTGCATTGCAAACAGTAACAATCAATCGTTTTTTATCGTCTCCAACATAATATTGAAAATTAGACAATAAATCATTAATTTCTATATTTATTGAACCATCTATTGTTTGAAGTGTACGAAATTCAATTTCTGATCTAACATCAATAATCAGAGCTTCATTTTTAACTTTATCAAATTCCTCCGCATTAATTAATTCCATAATTTCACCGATCCTTCATATATAATGATACATAAAAAATTGAATTTTTAATATATAAATATCCAAATGATAATCTTTTAAAAATTGTACGCAAATATTTTTGTATACTAAATACTTTTTAAATGTAGTGATATCTTTTTCTGAACACAATGTAATTTTATATTTATAAAGGATGTAAAATATATTTAAAAAAAGATATTTTATTATTAAAAGTTTTACATAAGAAGAGAAAAAAATAATTTTAAAATATAGAACTAAAACTTAGAGATGAAATGTTTGCAGAACTAAAGAGGTTAATTCAAAAAAAGCAACTAAATGAGAAAAAATACATATAAGTCAACGACTGTTTTTAAATTTAAATAAGAAAATTTGAAAGTAACTATAAGAACGTTTTGTAAGTTAATAAATTTAACTAAAAACGTATTTAATTAGTTAAATAAAGTCAATCTTAAATATCTTTATACTTGTGGTTTTTTATTATATTAATTCTAAAAAATATATGAACTAATATCAAAATCTAATAAAGAAAATAATTTATATATTGGTTCATTTTTAAGAATGACAGATCAATTTAGAACATTTAAACCAAATTTAATGATTCGCTCTGATAATGGTGTAGAATTTATTCATATGAATATAAATTTTTAGCAATGATGGTTTAAGTATGACTAATTGATAAATTTACAGATAATATGGCTATAGAGGGATTTTAGAGCATCATGAAAAGAGAATCTATTAAAGAAAATTATAAATAGTATTTAATAAGGCGAATATATTTATAATTTAGATTTATATTCAAAATTTCACAACTCTTCAAAAAATTAAATTGTAAATTAAAGTGTCCAAAAAAAGATACCATTACAAAATACTTTTTAAATTAAAAAATAATGTTAATATTAAATTTATCAAGAAATTAATATATAATAGAATTATGAGTATATTTTTAAGACTAATTTGTTTAAAATTATAAAATAATATTTAAATTTTTTGAATATTTATATAACCATTTTTTTATAAAAGTAGTTTTTTTTATATAATTAAATTATAAAATATTTTAAAACTATTAAAAAATTAGTTTTTTGAGTGTCAATGATTAAGGAGAAAATATAATGGCAGATATAAAATTTATTGCTTTAGGAGGACAAGACGAAAGAGGGAAAAATTTATTTATAATTAGTGTTAATGATGATTTATTTATTTTTGATGCTGGAATAAAATTTCCAGAAAGAAGCATTTTAGGAATTGATGTTGTTATACCAAATTTTGAGTACTTAAAAAATAATGTAAAAAAAATTAAGGGATTTTTCTTATCAAATCCTAGCAGCCAAAATGTCGGCGCAATTAATTATATTTTAAAAGAACTTGATGTACCAATTTATTGTAACGAACTAACATCTACTATTTTAAAATATCGTAATGTAAAGCATAGAATTAGAAACCGTGATAATAATTTTAATATTGTTAACGCAAAAGATATTGTAAATTTTGAAAAAAATAAAATAGAAGTTTTTAAAACCACAGCAAGTTTCCCAGCAACTTTAGGGTATGCACTACACACAGAAGATGGGATAATTGTTTATGCAGGTGATTATATAATTGATGGAAATGAACACAAATTATTTTCAACAGATTTAAATCATTTAGCAGAAATTTCAAAAAAAGGTGTTTTAGCTTTATTAAGTGAATCTGAATTTGCATCAAGACTTGATTATACTGCTCCAAATCATCGAATTGATAAATTTCTTTCTGCACCGATGAAAGATATGAAAAGAAGGCTGGTTTTAGGGATATTTGAAGAAGATGCATTTAAATTGTTTGAAATTTGCGCTCAAGCAAAAGAACAAAACAGAAAAATAGCAATTTATGGAAAAACATTATCAAAAGTAATAGACTCAAAGCTTATCCAAGATTCAGTCGGAATAACAAAAACAGACTTAATTTCTTTAGAAGAGTATATGAATTCAGATAATGCTATTTTAATTATTACAGGGTCTGGAGATTTATTATATTCAAGACTTGCAAAAATAGCTTCAGGAAATGATGAAGTTATTAAATTCACAGAAGATGACACTATTATCTTACCAACTCCACCAACAACAGGTGTAGAAAAACGTCATGCTGAAGTGTTGGATGAATTAGCTAGGACTCCAGTTAAATTAATTTCATTAAATGAAAAAAATGTGTGATCCATGCATGCAAGTTATGAAGATATAAAACTTATGACAAAAATTTTAAAACCAAAATGTTTTATTCCGATTAAAGGATTATATAAAGATTTTTTAATGGCTGAAAAAGCTGCTGTAGAAGCTGGTGTAGAAGCCACAAATATCCAATTGGTAAATAACGGACAAATTTTAAAATTTACAAAAGATTATAAACTTGTTATTTCATCAGAAGTTATAAAAACATCAGATGTATATGTTGATGGAATTGGCGTTGGAGATATTGGGGCAATCGTTTTAAATGAAAGAAAACAACTTGCAACAGATGGAGCAGTAATTATTGGCGCAAATATTAATCAAAAAACAAAAGAATTGATTTCTTTAATAGATATTCAGATGCGCGGAGTTATATACATTCAAGAAGATAATCAAATTTTTCGTTTAATTCAAAGCAAAATTACAGCTATTTTAGAAAGCTATAAACAGGAAATGCAAACAAATGAAAAATCATTTGATTTATCAGAAATAAGAAAAGAAATTATTTCTAAAATAAGAACTATAGTTAAACAAGAAACAGGAAAATTACCAATAGTATTAGCTGTTATTAATGAAATTGATATTAATGAAACTTTTGAACCAAGAAAATATATAAAAAGACACACCATGTAGAATGCAATAATTCAACATATCATCATTAAATAACACTTTTGTTATATGTTTTAAAAAATTTTTATTAACATTTTGATAAAAATACAATGAGAAGTGTATTTAGAGATATTATAAAAATTATCATAAGCAAAACAGTAAATTTATTTAATTGGTTCAACCTAGTTCATAATTATTATTTAAAACGTTTTTCTAAAAAAATAATCTATAGTAAATCTAATAATTTTACTTTTACTATTCTCATAGTCAGTGAAAGAATAGCAAAGATTAGATATAAAACTCTAAATGAATTTTTATATTATCTGTTATTTGCGCATATAACAAATATCTATCATTAAAATAATTATTAAAAAAGTTTAAGAATTTAGCAAAAAATATATTAGAATTAGTAGGTAAGGGCTATAAATATTTTTATGTTAAAATGGGTGGAAATTATATGCAGAATTATGAAAACTTTACTATAGCACCAGAAGATAATCAAAATGATAGGACTAAAGCATTTTCTGTTGAAAAAAAAATCCGTAAACCAGACTCAATTTTATGAATTGTTGCAGGATTAATTTTCTTTTTTTTAAATGTTATTTCATTGGCGAGAATTACCATTGTTGGTCAATTTTTAGATGATGTTTTATTTACACTACCATTTGGTTGATTTAAATATTTTTTATATTTACTTTTTTTTATCATTAATTTTGCAATTTATTTTGGTGTAAAATTTAAACCAAAAAAAAGATTTGTAGCAATGATTTTTATAACATGAATAATGCTTTGTTGGATAATTTCTTCAATTATGTTAATTGTTATTCATTATACTGATGCTGGTGATAGAAATGTTCCTATTTTTAGTGGATCTATTTTTAATGATACTGTATCTTGATTTTGAGATAATTGATTAGACAGATCAGTATTTAATTGAAGAACAAGTCATTGATTAATCGCACCAAGCGACAGTTATCTAACACCATTTGCTGGTGGAGGGATGATTGGTGCTATTTTAGCAGGATTAAGTGCTTATTTATCAATTTTTGGTGGTCTTATTTTAGCTTGTTTTTGTTTATTTATAAACTTGATATGAATTTTTACAGGAGACCCATTTTATCTATTTAAATCAAAAGTAAAAAGAAAACCAAAACGTTTGAGAATTTTATCACTTAAAAGTAAAAAAACATTAATAAATCAGAGTTATGTTGAAGAGCAAAACACAAAAAAAGGTAAGAGAAAGAAGAAAAGATTTAATTCTTTTTTTTCAAGTATGAATTTAGACCAAGCAAGTCAATTTGAATCAGAACAAATTATTCAAAGTGTTAAAGATTCTGATATGACAATAGAGTTACCAAGTTTTGTTAAAGCGGTTAAAAAAGATAATTTTTATTCTGAAAAAAATCAATCATTTTATGATGAAGAATTTAAAACACCAATTTTTGAAAATAAGTATATTGAAGATGTAAATTTAATACCAGAAGTCCAAAAAAATTATAATGTTGGTTATCGTGATTATATAAACATTGATAAAAAAGAGAGAAATTATTTTGAAGATGACCAAGAAAAATATTCAAATGATTATTCTCTCCCTCTTGCAAATCAAAATCCCCATCTTTTTATTCCAAAAAGAATGCAAAACAAACAAAACGAGGTAACAGATTTTTATGATAAAAAATCTTATAATCAAACTTTAAATTCTCAACATTCTGTTGGCGAAGAATATTTTGGAGATAATATTGTTAATGAAAATAAAAGTCGTGAAGAAGCGCAAAGACAATTTGATCTTGAATCAAATTTAACGCCATATGGAGCAAATGGACGCACTGTTGAAATGGTAAATGATATTAAATCATTTAAAACCGCTCGACAAATAACTATTGATCAGATGATAGAAGTTACGGAAAATGAAAAAAATATCAGAGAACAAAAACAAAAGAAATTAGACGAACTTATCAACCCAATTGAAAATATTTATGCAAGAACAATTTCAAATCAAAATAATAACTTCCAACCAGTAAATAACAATCAAAAAGTGATTATAAATCAAAAAAATTCATTTGAAAAAGAAATTTATATTAATCGTGGTTATACTCTACCTTCAAACAATTTATTAGAAGATGTAAGAATAGACTCAAAAGTAGTGAATGAAGCAAATGAAGCCGCAAACCAAAAAGCAAAAAAAATTAATGATGTTTTTATTCAATTTGGTGTTAATGCAAAGGTTTCACATATTAATGTTGGACCAAGTGTTACTAAATTTGAAGTTTTACCAGAACCTGGAACAAAAGTTAATAGCATTATTAGTTTAGAAAATGATTTAAAATTTGCTTTAGCAAGTAGAAATGTTATTATAGAAGCGCCAATTCAAGGTAAAGCCGCAATTGGAATTGAAATTCCAAATGAAAAACCATCAGTTGTTTCATTAAAATCAGTACTTGAAAAAATTCCTTATAATAAAATGAACTCAAAATTATTTTTTGCTGTTGGAAAAAATGTTTTAGGTGAAATGTTATTTAGTGAATTAGATAAAGCGCCGCACTTATTAGTGGCAGGGTCAACAGGTAGTGGAAAATCTGTAATGATTAATGCAATAATTTGTTCTATTCTTATGCGTGCAAAACCACATGAAGTTAAGTTTTTAATGATTGATCCAAAAAAAGTAGAATTATCAATTTATTCACCAATTCCCCATCTTTTAGCACCTGTTATAAGTGATATGTCACAAGCAAATAGCGCTTTGAAAAAAGTTGCGAATGAAATGGAACGCCGTTATGTTTTATTTGAAAAAGCGGGAGTTAAAAAAATTGAGATTTATAATTCTAAAACAAGCGATTTAAAAAAACGTTTACCATATTATGTTGTTATTATCGATGAACTTGCAGATTTAATGATGACGGGTAATAAAAAAGATGTAGAAGACTCAATTATGCGATTAACACAAATGGCACGAGCGGCAGGAATCCATTTAATCGTTGCTACTCAAAGACCTTCAACAGATGTTATAACAGGAGTTATTAAAACAAATATTCCTACAAGAATAAGCTTTGCTGTTGCTTCTGCAATTGATTCAAGAACAATTTTAGATAGTGGTGGTGCTGAACGTTTAAATGGACGTGGAGATTTGTTATATTTAACTCCAGGAGCAAACTCATTAGTAAGAGCACAAGGTGCATATATTAGTGATGAAGAAATTAATACATTAGTGTCATACATTTCAAACCAGCAAGAACAAATTTTTGATGATGATTTTATGAGATATGATTTAGAAAGTACTAATTCAATGAATGGCGCTTCACAAGATGCGATGTTTGAAGAAATAAAAGAATATGTTATTCGCGAACAAAAAGCATCAACTAGTTTAATACAAAGAAGATTTTCAATTGGTTATAATAGAGCTGCAAGAATTATAGATGAATTAGAAGAAGCAGGAGTTATAGGGCCACAAAATGGTGCCAAACCTAGAGAGGTTTATTTTAAAAATCAAGAACTATATTAGCAAAATTATTTTAAATTTTGTTTTGTTTGATTAATTATTAGAAATGGTGGAAGCGTGACAATAGAAAATCAATTAAAAGTTCTTCCTGAAAAACCAGGGTGCTATCTTTATTATAATCAAGTTAATAAAGTGATTTATGTAGGGAAGGCAAAAAACTTAAAAAAAAGGGTTAACTCATATTTTAATAAAGTTCATAATTTTAAAACTACAAAATTAGTTAGAGATATTGTTCGTGTTGAAACTATAATTACTAGTAATGAAAAAGAATCGTTATTATTAGAACAAAACCTTATTAAAAAATATAAACCAAGATATAATGTTGTTTTAAATGATGATAAAAAATATCCATATATTGCAATCACCAAAGAAAAAGATCCTCAGTATCTTTATATTAGAAATTATGATTCTAAAAACCAACTGTCTTTTGGTCCCTTCCCTGAAGGGACCAGCGCTAGAAATATTTTAAGGACGCTAGAAAGAATTTATCCTTTAAGAAGGTGTAAAGGTAATTTAAAAAAGCCGTGTATTTATTATCATATTAATCAATGCAGTGGCGCTTGTTTTCAAGAAGTTAATGCAAAATGATATGAAAACCAAATTCAAAAAATAAAGAATTTTTTTTCAGGTAAATCAGATGATATTAAAATCCAACTTGAAAAAAAAATGAAGCAAGCTGCAGCTAACCTACAATTTGAAGAAGCGCAAAGAATTAAAGAAGTAATAAGTCACTTATCTTTTACAATCACGGCACAAGATGTAGATTTATCAGATCATTTAAATAGAGATATTTTTAATTACTTTGAATATGAAGAGTATTTATGTTTCACAGTGTTATTTTATCGAAACGGAAAATTAACTTTAAAAAATAGTGAGGTTATTAAATTTGAAGGACAAGATATTATTGACCTATTTAAAAGTTATATTTTACAAATCTATTCTAAAAATATTTTACCTGATTATATTATTATTCCAAAAGATATTGATTGTGATGACTTAATAGTTTTTTTTGAAAATAAGTTAGTAAAATCACAAGATTTATTAAATGAAAGACTATTAGATTTAGCATTAAATAATTGTAAAGAATTTTTATTTCAAGAAATGCACTATAAAAATAAAGAATTTTCAAAAACTAATTTATTAAATGATTTACAAAATCTTTTATCATTGAATACATTTCCATATCAAATTGAAATGTATGACATTGCAAATATTTTAAATGAATTTGTTACTGGTGCGATGGTAGTTTATAAAAATGGTTTTGCAAGCACTAATGATTTTAGACGTTATAATATCGATATTGATTCAGAAGGCGATTATCATCGCATGCATGAACTAGTACTTAGAAGATACAAAAAAGATAAAAATTTACAACAAAATTTTGCAGACTTAATTATAATGGATGGAGGAATAGCACAAGTTCATGCCGCAAAAAAAGCGCTACATACTTTAAAAATATCAATTCCAATTATTGGACTGGTAAAAAACATAAAACATAAAACAGAATATATTATTGGTTTGAACGAAGAAAAAATTATTATTGATAAACATTCTCAATTATTTAGATTTTTAGAATCATTACAACTAAGAGTTCATAATTATGCTATTTCAAGTTTTAGAAAAAGACAATCAAATGAAATGATAAAAGATAATGTTTTATCACCAGTTCAAGGAATAGGAAATTTAAAGATTAAAAAACTATATGAGAAATTTGAAACTGTTTCAAATATGAAACAAGCATCCTTTGATGAATTGGATCAAATTATTAAAAATAAAACAACAACAGAAATGTTGTACAGACATTTAAAAACTATCACCATTACATAGAAGAAAAAAACTGATATAAAAAAGATTTAAATTTTTATATAATAAAAATGTATAATAAAATAATGATATGAGGAGTATTTTATGGATAAAGAAATTATTTTAACAAATGAAGGTTTACAAGAATTAAAAGAAAATTTACATCATCTTTTAAACGTAGTAAGGCCACAAGTTATTCAAGAACTTGTTGAAGCTCGTGCGCAAGGTGATTTATCAGAAAATGCAGATTATGACGCTGCTAGAAATCGCCAAGCAGAGGTAGAAGCAAGAATTAAAGATATAGAAACAATGCTATCTAAAGTAAAAATTATTGATGAAAAAGGTAAAAAGGTAAGTGGTGTAAAAATCGGAAGTACAGTTAAACTACACAACTTAAAAACAACTAAAGAGTTTACAATTAAAATTGTTGGTGTTATAGAAGCAGATCCATTTGAAAATAAAATTTCGAATGAATCACCACTAGCAAAAGCGATTATTGGTCATGATATTGATAAAATACTTGAAGTTAGGGATTTAAAAGAACCATATAAAGTAAAAATTATATCAATAAATTAAAACCTAATTATTTTAGGTTTTTTTATTAAAAAGGAGCAAAATATGTTGAAAGTCCAAAAAACCTTTAAAGATTTAAATCCGATAATATATATGGTAGGCACTCCAATTGGTAATTTGGCAGATTTTTCATATCGAGGAATTGAAATTTTAAACAGAGTTGCGAAAATATATTGCGAAGATACCAGAACTACTAAAGTTTTATTAGAAAAATATAATATTAAAAATACATTATTTTCTTTTTATAAATTTAATGAAATAAAACAAAGTGATCAAATTGCAATTGATTTATTTGCCAATAAATCAATTGCAATTTTAAGTGATGCAGGTATTCCTTGTATTTCAGATCCCGGAGCAAAAATGTTAAATTTGTTAACTGAATTAAACTTAAATTTTTCTGTTTGTCCAATAAATTGTGGTCCTGCATATATTCATGCAATTGTTATGTCTGGTTTCATTGCTAAAGAAAACGAATTTTTAGGTTTTTTAGAGAAAAAACCGGAACAAGTTAAAACTAAATTACTTTCTATACATAATGTATCTGATAAAATAATTGTTTTTTACGAATCGGTTCATAGAATAAAAGCTACAATAAATTTGTTATATAATTTTTTTGATGAAAACTGTAAAATAGCTGTGTGTAGAGAAATTACAAAAATAAATGAAGAAATTATAATAGGATCCTTAAAAGAAGTTTTCATATATATAAATAGCAATGCTTTTATTAATAAAGGTGAATTTACAGTAGTTATTGATAAAAATTTGATTTCAAAAATAAATAATACTACAAATATAAATTATTTCGATGAAATAAAAAAACTAATTAAAAATGGTTTTTCTAAAAAAGAAGCTGTTAAAATTGTGGCAAAACAACATGGTTTAAACAAAGCAGAACTTTATAATAATTTTCATAAAAGTTAAACATTTCTTTAAGTTTCATAACGACTATATCATATAGGAGGAAAATATATATGAGAGAATTATCTTTAAAAGAAAAACATGAAGTTATTGGTGGCGCTGTCAGCGGAGCTCTTCTTACAGGTATAGGAAATATTGTAAAAAGTGGTTTAGGTTTTATTAATGATATGTATTCAAATATTGTAACCACTGTTTTTTTATTCAATCACGCAAATGATTATGATAAATTAGAAGTAAAATTAGGAAGCAATACTATTAAGTATGATAATACTTCATCAAATAAAATTAACTTAGAGCAATCTTTTTCTGGAAAAGCAAGAGCATTAATTTAAATTATATATTTGCTTATTATTAGATTTTTTATGTTTTAAGTAAAAATAAATAAACCACAATAAATGCCGTAATTAAACAAGAAATTTATAGTTAATAATTTTAATTCTTGTATATTAAAAAATCTGATTAAACTTATCAATATAAAAGATTTATTTTTGACCTAAAAGCAAGAAGCGCTTGCTTTTTTATTTTTTGTGTATTCTATATTAGAAATAGGGAGAAATTAAATATATGAAAAAATTATTATCTTTTTTAGCAGTTTTTAGTTTATTAATTTCTATTTCTAAATCTATTGTTGCATGCAGAAATACTAGTTCTCCTGGAGAGGAAGAAAATAAATATGAACTTAATACTTTAAGAGAAATATTGCAACAACGTTTACTGACTGTGATTAATGAATATTTATCAACATATTTAACACAAAGATCAATTATTGACCCAGTTAACTCTAATATACAATTATTAAACAAAACTGGAATACAAGGTTTAGTATTAAACAATGAATATCTTACAGGAAATTTAAACCCAACATACGCTCAAAAATTGCTTAAAGATATTGCTTGAATTATTAATTTTTTAATGCTTTACAAACAAATTTACAAAGTCATTGCAAGTGAATCTCAAATCAATGCTATTACATTACACAAGGATTTACAAGTAATGTTTTAAATAGTATTAATTTACAAATGCTATATGATTTTGAGAATTTTGAAGATATTTCTAATGATGGAGCATACTTAAGTTGCTCTTCTCCTGAAAATGTATGAATTGAAAGTGCTTTTACAACTATCTTAGATATTAGATTTCCAACATAAAATCATAGTTTTTACAACATTTAGAAATATAGCAACAGTCATATCAAATATTGTTGATCTTGATAATGTTGTAGTACTACTTTTTTATGGACGCAATGTAAATTTACATTTATAAAGGATGTAAAATATTTTTAAAGAAAAGAGATTTTATTATGAAAAGATATACGCCAGAAGATAAAGAAAAAATAATTTTAGAATTTAGAAAATCAAAAGTTAGTGCTGTGATATTTGCAAACAGTTATAACATTTCAAGATAAACTTTAATCAGTTGATGTGAATGTTATGATAAATTAGAATTTAAAGGATTATCCACATCAAAATAAGTAGAGATGAAAAAATCAAACAGTTATAAAACGAAATTAAAAAACTAAGAAAAAAATATAGAACTAAAACTTAGAGATGAAATGTTTGCAGAACTAAGGAGATTATTCAGAAAAGAAGTAATAAAATGAGAAAAATACATATAAATCAATGACAGTTTTTAAATTTAAACAAGAAAATTTGAAGCTATCTATAAGAATGTTTTGCAAGGTTAATAAATTTAACTAAAAGTGTACATTATGATTGGTTAAATAAAGGCAAGATTAAGTATAAATGTATTGGTTTTTAATTCTTCTCTGAGGTTAAAAATTCTTTTAAAAAAAGTGGGGGAACTTATGGTGCAAGAAGATTAAAAATATTTTTAAAAACAGAATTTAGTTATAAAAATTTTTAAAATTATGAAATTTTATGGTTTAAAACCAAATAATTATAAAAAACAAAAACAGAAAAACCTGAGAAAATAAAAAAGTATGAAAGATTATTTATTTCAAAAAAAGATTTAAATAAATTTGGAGATGTATTTTCTGTTTACATAATAGAAAAAAAGTTAATGGACAAACACTTTATATTTGTGGTTTTTATTATATTAATTCTAAAAAAAATATATGAGTTAACAACAAAATTTAATAAAGGAAATAATTTAATTATTAGTTCATTCTTAAGAATGACAGATGAATTTGGATCATTTAAACAAAATTCATCGATTCACTCTGATAATGGCGCTGAATTTAAATCATATGAATATAAATTTTAGCAATGATGAGTGATGTAAAATTAAGTATATTAAGAGTTAGTAAATCTACAGATAATGGCTATAGAGGGATTTTAGAGCATCATGAAAAGAGAAGATATTAAAGAAAATTATAAATATTATTAAATAAGCAAATATATTTATAATTTAGATTTATATTCAAAATTTTATAACCATTCAAGAACTAAATTGTAAAATTAAAGCGCTCAGAAAAAGGTATCACTACAAAGATTATTAAAGTTGTTTTAATTTATTAAAAAATATAGCAATTCAACTTAAAATAATATAAAATAACTTAGGTTGCTAGTTTCAACCGCTCTTTTGTGTGTTTTTAAGAGGTATAACCCACATACAAGGCGAGTCTATACTGGAGGTAATAATAATGTATGCAATTATTAAAACTGGTGGTAAACAAATAAAAGTACAACCAGATGATGAAATTTTTATTGAAAAAATTTTAGTAGAAGAAGGTGAAAAAGTAATTTTTGATCAAGTTCTTGCAACAGACAAAGAAATTGGTTCTCCTTTTGTTAAAAATGTTAAAGTTGAAGGAACAGTTATAAAACACGGAAAAGATAAAAAACTACGTGTCATTAGATATCATCCAAAGAAAAATGTAAATAAAGTTTATGGACACAGACAACCATATACTAAAGTAAAAATCAATACTATTTCAACCATAAATAAAAAAACAAATGATATAAAACTAGAATTAACCACAGAATAACTTAATGGTTTTTGCGACAATAAATTTATACAATAATGAAGTTCGGTTATTTGAAATTTCTGGTCATGCATCGTCAAGTTCAAAAGGTAATGATCTAGTTTGTGCAGGAATTACAGCTATAGTTAGCGGAGCTTTAAATGCATTGACACAATTATTTGCAAACGCTACTGAGATTAAAGTTTTTCAAAATCAAATAATAATTAAAGTTATAAAAAATACAAAAAATTTACAAATGATATTGAATTTTATGATAATTCAATTAAAAACAATTAGTATTCAATATCCAAATAATTTTAAAATAAAGGAGGTGCTTTAAAATGATTTATTTATTAGGCTTACAATATTTTGCTTCTAAAAAGGGAACGGGTTCAACTAGAAATGGTAGAGATTCAGAGTCAAAACGTTTAGGCGCAAAAAAAGCTGATGGTGAATTTGCGAATGCTGGTTCAATTATTTTTAGACAAAGAGGTACAAAAATACACCCAGGAATAAATGTAGGGCGCGGAGGAGATGACACATTATTTGCATTGACTACAGGTATTGTAAAATACCAAAAATTTGGAAAAAATAGAACAAGAGCGATTGTTATTCCACGAAATGTAAAGTAGTGAATTTATGCTAACCTTAAAAAGATAATATATTTTTAAGGTTTTTTTATTTTTTGTAGTACTACTTTTTTATGGACGCAATGTAAATTTACATTTATAAAGGATGTAAAATATTTTTAAAGAAAAGAGATTTTATTATGAAGAGATATACATCAGAAGAGAAAGAAAAAATAATTTTAGAATTTAAAAATCAGAAGTTAGCACTGTGGTATTCGCAAGCAGAGTTATACAAACTTTAATAAATTGATGTGAAAGTTATGATAGATTTGGAATAGATGGATTAACCACTTCTAAAATAAGTAGAAATGAATATATTAATCATTTACAAAAAAAAAAAAAGAACAAAAAATTAAAGCAAGAAGTTGAAGAATTAAAGAGATTAATTGAGAAAAAAAAGTAAATAAATGAGAAGAAAATACTTATAAATTAATGACAGTTTATAAATTTAAGCAGGAGAATTTAGACTTATTTATAAGGAGACTTCGTTATTTAATAAAACTTCCCAAGAGTGTTTATTATGATTGGTTAGCTAAAGGTAAACCAGATATAAATGCATTGATTTTAATTTCTTCTCTGAAGTAGAAAACGCTTTTAAAACAAATGGCAGAATTTATGGTGCAAGAATAATAAAAATTTTATTAAAAACAAAATTTAATTATAAAAAAAATTTAAGAGCCATGAAGTTTTATGGTTTAAAACCTAATAACTATAAAAAACCAATAAAAAAAACTTGATAAACCTGAAAAAGTCGGAAAGTATGAAAGATTATTTACTTCTAAACATGATTTAAATAAATTTGGAAATATATTTTCTGTTATATTAACAGAAGAAAAAATAAATGGTCAAAGATTATATACTTGTGGTTTTTATCATGTTAATTATAAAAAAATTTATGGAATAATTACGGGTTTTAATAAAGGGGACAAATTGGTAATTAATTCATACCCACTTAAATTTACCAACTACCAAGTTGCTTAAATTATATTTATATGTTATTATTGGATCAGTAGGAGTAAAAATGAAAAAAATATTAAATTTATTAGCCGCTATTAGTTTAGTTTCAACAACAACATCAGTTGTTGCTTGTGGCAATGAAAATAATGATCCAATAGATGAAGGAGAGGATGATGTTGTCAAACAAGATATTTCAACCATTATATCAGTTACAAATTTAGGAAACATCAACTTTTAT
>JGI994J12354_10002569_pt1 | contig 17555 bp, 13 predicted proteins | sample IntmicLarv3ML3BL_FD_12354 | JGI IMG/M metagenome (IMG submission 12354) | reverse complement strand
ATATGCACTTTCATTTCATGCGTGCCTATCTATCGCCGTAACCTTTGTACACATTGAAGCAAATATGAGTCCCCTTGGGCAATAACTGCCTGCTGCTGCCATCGTCCAAACCTCGCCCGCGGTTGCCTTTGATTACAATCCATGTGCACATTCAAACTCATACCACACAATATTACGCCCAACGGCTTTAGTCTTCTTGAATCGTTGCAACGACTTTCGTCACCTCATCGGAAGAATTCAGCGTCAATTTAACCGTGATATATTCATCGCTCCACAAATCGTCAACCGCATCAATCAAATCGTTCACGCTTCTTGATTTTCCGCCGATTGTCACATCTACAGAAGATGCAAAATCATATGCATTTCCATTTGTGAGCTCAATTTCATATCGGTCAACATATGCAATGGTACCGCTTTTTGTTGATGTAGCCGAATCGTCATCTGTCGTTGCTGTAATTCTGGATACCTTGCCGCTGCTCATTCTTACTTCCACGGTTACGGTATCACCGTCATCAAATGCATCCTCTATTTTCGACAACGTGCTGTTGGAACCATCCAACCTAATTGTCGCATTGCTTGGAACTGTATATTTGTATCTTACGCCTGCAACATCCACGCGCAACGTATCACTATTGGCATCCATGCTGGCAATTACGCCTGTCACTGTTCCGCTTGCGGCACTTTCATTCACACCCGTAATCGCCGTCACTCTTCCGCTGCTGTCAAATGCCAGTTCCACGTCATAAGTATATTTATCATAATTACTTCTCAGTGTGCTTAATGAAATCGTTGTGCCGTCAATTTTAACCGTTGGCGAACTCAAAGAATATGTATACTCTTTTCCATCCACTTTGATTTTAATTTGGCTATTGCTCAAGCTGGTAATTGTGCCTTTTGAGTATTCCGCGTTCTGAGTTGTCGCTTCAATCTTTGTAACAACGTCATCCCGATCTACACTCAGCGCTACCGTGTAAGTCGTGTTCTTATAATTATCTATCAAGTCGCTTAGTTTTGCCGTCTTGCCGTTGATTCTAACCGTGATATCACTGGAATCCAGGTCATATGTCTCTTTTCTGCCCTGCGTAGAAATTTCCAAACGTTTTGAGTTAATGAACGTCAATGTACCATTATAATCATCTTCCATATACGTGACGGTAATCGCCGTCACTTTTCCGCTGCTATTTAATGATACCGTCACCTGGCACTTTGCGTCTGCATAAGCCTTCTGCAACTGCGTGAATGTCATCGTTGTGGAATTATATTTGATTGTAATATCACCATCAGACAGCGGATATGTATATGTCTTGTTTCCAACTTTCAATACAATTTGAGAATCCGTTAATTTCGAAATACTGCCTGAGAGCGGATTGTCTTTGCTCAATGTCGCATCAATTCTCTCCACTTTTCCGCTGGAATCAAATGTCAATGTCACCAGATATTCCTCATTGTCCATCTTGCTCATTAAATTGTCCAAGTTAGACTTGCTTCCGGAAATATTAACCGTCACTTTGTCCGCAAGTGTATATGCTTTCGAGCCGGTCGATTCCTTAACCGTAATTTTGGAGGATGTCAATTTCTCCAACTCAACCAAGGTTGCCGTATTGATACCTGATACAGACTTTGTAATTTCCAAAGTCTTGATATCCGCACCACTATAGGTAAATTTCACCGTATCACCCTCGCCAATATCTGTCACATTGACAGTCTGACCGTCATAAGTAACCGTTGTGTTTAGCGCTTTTGCAAATAAATTCAGGCCGCTTCCTGTGGATGTTGTAATCACTAAGAACATGTCACCATTGCTCATCTTCATGGCTGTTCCAACAGTCCCTGTTATCGTACCGGTTTCCGCTGTGTTGTTATTGTTCGAACCCGTGCTTTCGTTCACAATTGCTTTATATGTTTTCACGGATAACACAGCCATCTCTGCGCGGTTGATTAATGCCTTTGGATTGAAATTATTCTGATCGTCACCGACCATAATCTTCATGCTGTTTAACAGCGCCAGATAAGGAACCGCTTCCTTCGAAATGCTTGCATTGTCTCTATAAGATAGCGTTGCATTGATGTCCACCTTCTTTAATAGCGACACCGCGCGTCCAAAATAAACGCCAACCTCTTCTCTAGTTGCGTTCTTTGTCCCGCCGCTCAATTTTGTCAATTCTGCACTTTCTATAATGCCATTTTCCAATGCATACACCGTTGCGTCATATGCCCATGAAGGAACATTATATGCCTCCAAAACCTGAGACCATTTTGTTATGTCTGCCGTCGATACACTCTCGCTTGCGGAATATGCCCGCATAATAGAATAAATCAACTGTAAAGATTCACAATAAGTCACATTGTTTCTCGGCTTTGCATACTTCTTGCCACCCTCATCATAGCCGCTCATCAATCCAATTGACTGCGCTTCATTAATAAAGTCAGCCGCTCCGGGCCAAGGCACCGTATTAATGTCCACAAATACAGATGCCGCCCGAGCCACACTAAAAGAGCCCACAGTCAGCACTGCTGTTAACATCAACGTAATAAACCGTTTCATAAATAGACCTCCATTCATCTCAATAACAATCCGAATTCTCGAATATTCTTTTTCCCCTATGTTATCACTATATCATATTTCATCAGGAAAATCTTTGCAAATTCTTTAATATTACGACTTTTTTAATATTTTCAGAATCCTTTCCCACCACGCAATTGCTTCAAGTAGTGGCTTTTGCGCTGTGCATAGCCCTCTCTCTTCACCTGAAGCCCCGGCTCAAACAGTAAATCTATGATGGTACCCACGACCACCTTCGATGTGCGAATATAGCAGTTCTCTTCGTCCGCAACCCGAAAGCAGTCACTATGAAATTGTCCCTCGATGCCTGAAAAACCAAACTGCACCGTCGGAAGAAGAAAACTCAAATCCCCCGCGTCTCCTGACGCGCCGGAAACAATACCCTCTACAATATCATCCTCATCACAAAATTTACACATATTTTCCTTCACGATTCTGTTTATTTCCTTCGATTGAGATAGCGGCAAATACCCGGCTGTCGTCTCCACCTCACACGCCAATCCCAGCATGGCCGCCGACAATTCAGCCAATTCGTCCACGCGCGTACTCACATCCAACAACGTCTCTGTATCATTTGCCCGCACATATGTCTCCACAACAACACGCTCAGGAATGGTATTCACCGAACCACCGTTTTCTGTAATCACCGGCTGTAGACGCAAACCTACTTCCGGCGCATACTGATCTTTTAAAAACTGCGCCGCCTGCAAAAATAACATTGCCGCGTGCAGTGCATTGCGTCCCAAATGCGCCGCCGTACCGGAATGCGAACTCTTGCCCAAAAACACAGCTTCTTTAGAAACAAAGCCCGTTAATGTGGATTGGATATCAAACAGCGTATCCTTATCTCCATTCGCATGCGCTGAAATAACACAATCTACACCGTCAAAACATCCCAAAGCAATCATGCTCTGCTTTCCCGAACGAAATGCAATCTTCTCATCCCGAATCAATTGATCCCTATATTCGAAATCAATGAATTCTTCCGCAGGCGTAAAGAAAAAGCTAACGCGCCCGTCTGCTTCATCCAAAACCTTTCCATCTAATAATGCACGCATAACTGCAAGCGCAATGGTTGTTTGTATGCTGTGTCCGCAGGCATGTATACAGCCCTGACCGTCACCTCTGGGCAGAGCGTCCATATCCGCCGCAAAAGCAATATGATATCCCCGCCCTTCGCCCAATGTTGCGATAACTCCGGTCTGGGCAACACCTTTTTTATAAGGAACTCCCCACTCATCCAATAATCGGGTAATTTCATCCGCCGTCTTTTGTTCTTGAAACCCCAGCTCCGGACAATCAAAAAACATTTGTCCCCATGAAAGGATTTCACCCCGCCGCTGATCTATATAAGAAAATAACTCATCTTTCCTCATCTGCACTCCCCCATTCCAAGACCATGCCAACCCCCACATCTTTCACCGGACTTCTTTCATGCAGCGCCGCCCGCACATGGAAAGATGTACAATGGCAGGGGTATAGTTCCGTAATATTTTCTTTTGCGATATATGCAATCGTTTTCTCCGTCCGCTCATCCAGCTTGTCCAAATGAAAACCTCCAAGAATCCCTTTGACCTGACTGCACTGTGTAACCGCCTTGGCATAGGCAATGATATTACAGATTCCCGCATGAGAACATCCGGTAATAATATATATACCGCTCCCCGACTTGTATACCAACGCCGAATCATCCAAAATCATATCCGGCACCTCTTTACCATCAATCGTAATCGAACCAATGGAATACGGTTCTTCAAACGCCACACTCCTCGGAATCTCCCCAAGAAAAACCAAATGCTCTGTCAACCAATATGGCTCCCGCGTCCCTATAAATTCCGTTTTTTCCTTTACGTATGCCAACGACAGCGGAGAACCGATATTCATGCCGCCCTCCGCTCTGGGCGAAAAAACAAGAGGATGTGCCACGATCACGGGCTTTTTCTCAAGAGGCATACGCAGCACATGCGCCAAACCTCCGGTATGGTCGTTGTGCCCATGAGAAAAAATGATGCCGTCCGCATCCGCCAAACAAATTCCCATGCACCCTGCATTCTTAAGAAACGCATCGGAATACGCCGTGTCCAGCAGAAAACGTTTGCCATCCGCTTCTATCCAATATGCCACTGCGGGCTCGCCTATATAATAACGGTCGATTTGTGTATGATTGTCCATTAACACAGTAATCCGCATGGCTTTCACCTTCTTTCTTTTGACGAGAGTACATAAAAGACGTTCCCTAAAAATGTCAATTCTTTACTCTTAGAGCATATCATAATTGCTGCCTTCCGTCTACGAAAGATGCCGAGCAAATTCCCTTATAAAATACAAAAAAGAAAGACAACTTCTGCCTTTCCCTTTTGCATTAATTCCATCTATCTTTATCAGTCTTTCACTGAAAATGCTGCTTCTTCAACCGAATGCGGATGCTTCATCCCTTTCGCCTGCTGTTGTTCTTGCAAGTTTTTGTTGGCGCTTGCCAGCATCAACTTAATGCGGTTGAGCTGATTCACTTCGCTGGCACCCGGATCATAATCAATCGCAACAATGTTGGACTGCGGATATTGACTACGCAGCTCCTTAATAACGCCCTTACCTACAATATGATTCGGCAAACAGCCAAACGGCTGTGTACACACAATATTCGGAACGCCACTATGTATCAATTCAATCATCTCTGCTGTCAAAAACCAGCCTTCACCTGTTTGATTACACAACGAAACCACCTTTTCGGCCTCCTTTGCTAAAAAATCAATACTTGCAGGCTTGTCAAAACGCTGACTTCCTTCCAGTGCATCCAGCATCGGCTTCTGATAAAGCTCAATAATCTTGGAGATAATACGATTGACGATCCTTTCACGCTTCGAACCGCCCAGATATTTGGTCATCGGAACCGCATTATAACAGCAGTATAGCCCAAAAGCCAACAGGTCCGGCACAACTGCTTCCGCACCCTCCCGCTCCAGCAAGTTCACCAAGTCATTGTTCGCCGTAGGATGGAACTTAACCAAAATTTCACCGACCACACCTACACGAGGTTTCACTTCGTCCGTCAATTCCAACATATCAAAATCACGGACAATTCCGCGAATATTATCTCTGAACAAACGGATACTCGAAGCAGTCACGTCTTTCTTCACTTTTTCGTTCCATTTTTCATACAACGCATTTGCAGAACCGGCCACTTTCTCATACGGACGCGTGCGATACAGCACGCGCATAAATAAGTCGCCGTAAATCAGCGCAAATAACATCTGGTGCGCCAATTTCGCACTTATCTTAAAACCCGGATTTTTCTCCAACCCAACAGGGTTAAGCGAAATAACGGGAATACTCGGCATTCCTGCATTCTCCAAGGCCTTCCTGATAAACGCAATATAATTTGTCGCACGGCAACCACCGCCTGTTTGAGAAATAATCAACGCCGTATGATTCAAATCATACTTCCCCGATAACAAACCATTCATCAGCTGTCCAATGGCAATCAATGCCGGATAGCACGCATCGTTGTTTACGTATTTTAACCCCGTATCGATGGCTTGCTTATCCATCGCCTCCATGACTTCCAAATGGTATCCCGCCGCCCGAAATGCCGGTTCTATAATATCGAAGTGAATCGGTGACATTTGCGGACATAAAATCGTGTATTCTTTCTTCATTTCTTTCGTAAAGACCACTCTATGCAATCTGGTATCGCTCTCTTTTGGAAGAACATTCTTCTCCCGTCTGTCCTCCAGCGCCGCAATCAGCGAACGAATACGAATTCGCGCCGCCCCGAGGTTATTTACTTCATCAATTTTAAGCGCCGTGTAAATCTTATCCGCCGCATTTAAAATTGTCTTTACTTCATCCGTCGTTACTGCATCCAGTCCGCAGCCGAAGGAATTGAGCTGCACATATTCCACGTTTTTACTGCGTTTCACAAACCCCGCCGCTTCATATAGACGGGAATGATACGTCCACTGGTCTCGGACAACCGTCGGACGTTCCAAATTCCCCAAATGCGCAACGCTGTCTTCCGTTAGCACCGCAATATTATAACCTGCGATTAACTCAGGAATACCATGATTGATTTCCGGATCCGCATGATACGGCCGTCCCGCCAACACAATGCCTGTCATGTTGTTCTCTTCTATGTATTTAAGCGCCTCGTCCCCTGCATTGCGCATATCCTCACGAAAACTGCTCCACTCTCCCCAACCCGCTTCAACAGCGGATTTGATTTCGGACATACCACATCCCATCGGAACAAATACATCCACCAAACGCTTTTTCACCGTTTCCAAATCTGCCAAAGACAGAAACGGATTCATGAATTTTGTTTTTGTCTCCCGAAGCTCTTCCATGTTATTTTTGATATTCTCATGGTAAGAGGCTACAATCGGACAATTATAATTATTATCTGCCGCCGAACTATCCCTTCTTTCATAAACAACACCAGGATAGAAAATGATATCTACTTCTTTTTCGAGCAAACATTTAATATGTCCATGCACCAGCTTCGCCGGATAGCAAACGGATTCACTCGGAATGGATTCCATCCCCAACTCGAAAATCTCTTTCGTGGAATAAGGCGAAAGCTCTATGCGATACCCCAACTTCGTAAAGAACACAAACCAAAACGGATAGTCTTCCCACATATTCAATACGCGGGGAATGCCTATAATGGCCTTCGCTTTTTCAGCAGGCAACGGCTCATAATCAAATAAACGCCGACACTTATATTCATAGAGATTCGGCACCGAATTTTTCGCAACCTCTCCGCCCAGACCTCTTTCGCAACGGTTACCCGTAATAAAACGGCGGCCACTGCTAAAATTATTAATCGTCAACAAACAATGGTTCGTACACCGCTGGCACCTTGCCATAGTCGTTTTAACTTCTAACACATTCATTTCTTCTTGTGTCAAAAGCGTGGTTTTGTGTCCCACACCGTACTTGTCTTTCGCAATCAAAGCAGCGCCAAAAGCACCCATAATACCGGAGATATCGGGGCGAACCGCTTCTCTGCCACTAATCATTTCGAAACTCTTCAAGACCGCATCGTTATAAAACGTGCCCCCTTGTACAACCATAGACTGCCCCATCGCTTTAGGATCCGCAATTTTAATCACCTTCAACAGCGCATTTTTAATAACCGAGTATGCCAACCCTGCGGAAATATCCGAAACCGCCGCGCCTTCCTTTTGCGCCTGCTTCACACGTGAATTCATAAACACCGTACAACGCGAGCCCAAATCAATCGGCTCTTTGCGAACAGCGCCACCTTTGCAAAATCCGCCACATCGTAATTCAGCGATTTTGCAAAGGTTTCGATAAAGGAACCACAGCCTGAAGAACAAGCCTCATTTAGCAGCACATTGTCAATCACACCATCCTTGATACGAATACACTTCATATCCTGTCCGCCAATGTCTAATATAAAATCCACATCCGGACGGAAGAATTGTGCCGCTTTGTAGTGCGCAACCGTCTCAATATAGCCCATATCCATATGCAGCGCTTCTTTCAGTAACCCCTCGCCATATCCCGTCACACAGGAATTGCGAATCGTTACCTCCGGCGGCATTTGTTCATACATTTCATTCAAACCTTTTGCCGCAACCGCCAACGGACTGCCTTCATTGCTTGAGTAAAAAGAATAGAGCAGTTTGCCATCTTCGCCAACTAAGGCAACCTTTGTCGTTGTCGAACCCGCATCGATGCCCAGGAACGCATCTCCACAATATGTGCGCAACGATTTTCTCTTCACTTTATTCTTATTATGGCGCTCACTAAATTGATTATATTCCTCTTGGGAAGCAAATAGCGGCTCCATACGGCTCACTTCAGAGACCAGCGCACTCTCCCCATTCAAACGATTTAACAACGTATCAAAATCCAAAACCTCTCTGTCTTTGCTTGAAATCGCTGTGCCATATGCCGCAAACAAATGAGAATTTTTTGGTATAATTGTTGTTTCTTCTGTCAATTTCAATGTTTCGACAAAGCGCGCCCGCAACTCCGAAAGGAAGTGCAACGGTCCACCCAAGAATACCACATGCCCCCGAATCGGCTTTCCACATGCCAGTCCCGCAATTGTCTGGTTTACAACTGCCTGAAAAATAGATGCCGCCAAGTCCTCCTTCTTCGCACCTTCGTTAATCAAAGGTTGAATATCCGTTTTTGCAAACACACCACAACGAGACGCAATCGGGTAAATTACATGATACGCTTTCGCAAGCTCATTCAACCCTTCTGCATCTGTTTGCAGCAAACTCGCCATCTGGTCAATAAAAGAACCTGTACCTCCGGCACAAACACCATTCATTCTTTGTTCCATATTTCCGTCAGAAAAATAGATGATCTTTGCATCTTCGCCGCCCAATTCGATTGCAACATTCGTTTGGGGCGCAGTCACTTCAATGGCATTTGCCGTCGCAACCACCTCTTGAATAAACGTCACACCAACGGCTTTTGCCAACGCAACTCCACCGCTTCCTGTAATCATTAAGCGAAACACTGCGCCGCTTAATTCTTTCTTCGCCTCACCCAATATATCAATAACTGTCTTTTTAATTTCAGAAAAATGCCGGCGGTAACAAGAAAAAATTATATTTCCTCTATCATCGACCAGAACAACCTTTGCCGTTGTTGAACCAATATCAATACCCATACGATATGTCATTTTCAATTCTTCCGGATTATGATACTGCATTCTCAGCACCTCCCTCAAGATAAGGATTGTCTCGCTCTGTACCAATATCTTTCAATATCTGCCGCTCCACATTTCTATATTTTTCCTCATCATCAATAGACTCATCCATAACCTTTAACGCCAAAATTCCGTCCTGCATAGCTAAAATCATTGTTACACAATCCTCCAACTCGATATCTCCGGAAATTTCACCTCTTTGGCGCCCCCGCTCCAATATCCACATCAAATACTGTTGTCTGGCTTGAATCTGCGCCCGGGAATATTCTTGCACCTGCGCAAACCGCTTCATTCCTTCATATAGCAAAAAATAGAAGTCTCTAAATACAATTTGTTGCTCTATATGATCCAAGTAATGCGAAAACCGCTGCGGCTCAAAAAAGCAACGCCACATCAACTCCTGCGTCGTGTCATCATCCCTTCGCTCGTCCCAGTTCTTTTTCATCTGTTCCAGCGGAAGAAAAAAATATGGCCGAATATATGTCTCATTGATACGGCGGATCAATTCCTCACGGCTTTTAAACGCATAATAAAATCCGCCCTTCGTCAATCCTGCCTCCCTGATAATTTCATTCGTCGAAATATCCGAGAATCCTTTCTCCAGAAACATCGCAAATACCTGTTCTAATATCTCTTCTTTCACCTTGGCCGCTTCCTTCTATGTATATATTTTGTTATAACGTATTGCAAAAATAAACTCCATCAGACCGAACGGTCTGATACTCATAATACTATTATAGTTGCTATCTTCCAAAATACAACGGTTTTATCCGCTAAAATCCTGTTAAGGATGCCTTTTGAACTATATATAGCCATATGCAAAAAAATAAGACTACATATGGTTCGATTTTCATCGATTATACATAGTCATTTTTTCTAATTTAATGTCGAAATTTCTTCGATTTTCTCTTTTTGATGGACAATAATTTGTGTTGTTGTACGGATACAGACCAGGTCTTTTTCATTTACACCAATGAATTCGCCTTCAATGATTTTCTTCTGAATTGTGATGATTTTCACCTGCATGCCCCGCGTAAACTCTCTTCCTTGAAAATACAGCCGCTCAATCGGAAATAGTGTCTTACACTGGTCATTTACCTCTATCATATCCAGCTTTCGCTCTACTACCGCACCTGCCGCTCTTCTTTTAAACAAATTCAACAAATTAAAAACGGACCAAGCTATACAGGCGGCAAATAATATATCCCACCACGTTAATACAGAAAAGAATTCAATCATTTCTCATCATCCTCTCAATATAAAACCGCCCTAGTGCGTTTTTATTTCCTGATAGACATCCCGTTTGGAAATCCCTCTATCTTTCGCCACACACTTCATGGCATCTTTCTCGCTCATACCTTTATCAAGGTAGTGTGCCATATGCGCTTCTAACGAAATACACGCCCACCCTGCAATCTCTTCTTCCCGCTGCCGCTCTAAGGAATATCCTTCCACAACCAAAACGAATTCCCCACGGGGATTTGCCGTTTCATAATAAGCCGCCGCTTCCTCTACACTCACACGCCGCACCTCTTCGAATCGCTTTGTTAACTCGCGCACCAGTGCCATCTGCCGCTTCGCGCCAAAGACCTCAGAAAAAAACGCCAGTGTATCTGTCAACCGATGAGGCGCCTCATAAAAAACCATCGTGCGGTGCTCTCTCTCCAACAGCTGTCCTCTGCGTTTCCGCTCTTTCTTCTCTATCGGCAAAAAACCTTCGAATACAAACTGCCGGGTATCCAATCCGGATAATACCAAACCCACCAGCGCCGCACTCGCGCCTGGTGCCACCGTAACCGAAATACCCGCATCGTAACACAGTGTCACTAAATCTGCTCCTGGATCGGAGATTCCCGGCATACCCGCATCTGTTACCAAGGCAATATTTTCACCCTTTTGCAGCCGCTCAATCAGCACAAGGCCTTTTATCGTTTTATTATGTTCATGGTAACTGGTCATCGGCGTTTTTATTTCATAGTGATTTAACAGCTTAATCGTATTTCTTGTATCTTCTGCCGCAATGACATCTACACTTTTCAATAACGATAGCGTACGTATTGTTATGTCTTCTAAATTGCCTATCGGTGTCGCACAAAGATACAATATCCCAGCCATGCTTTCTACGCCTTTCCGTCTCCATAATAAATGTCCATAATTTCTTGTGTATATTCACCGTTCTGCCGATAAATCACCAATGGTGCATCCACCTTCAAAAACGGCCTTCCGCCTTTTGCCGCCTCAACCAAAACCATACTCGGCGCCTTTCCTTCGTAAGAATGCACCATCCGCAGTCGTTTCGGCTCAAGTTTGTACACTCTAAGCATCACAAAGATATCTGCAAGCCGATGCGGCCGATGCACCATATAAAACCGCCCGCCAACACGAAGTACCTCCGCCGTCTGCGCAATTATCTCCTCCAAAGTACACAAAATTTCATGCCGTGCAACCGCTTTCGTATCCATTGCGTTTTGTAAGCCGCCACCGGCATTCATATACGGCGGATTGCTGGTCACCACATCAAAAACCTGTTTGCCAAACCGTGCGCCCGCCTGCTTAATGTCTCCAAAGACAATGTCTATTTTATCCTCCAGCGCATTAAAGGCAACACTTCTCCTTGCCATATCCACGCTTTCTTCCTGAATTTCCAAACCCGTAAAATGCGCGCCTTCTGTCCTTGCTTCAAGCAAAATCGGAATAATCCCCGTACCCGTACCCATATCCAATACGTTTTCGCCTTTTCTCACCCGCGCAAAACCGCTCAAGAGCACCGCATCCGCTCCAAAGCAAAAGCCTTTCGGATCTTGGATAATCCGATATCCATTCCGATGCAAATCATCCAGACGTTCATGGTCTTTCAACCATGCATCAATCTTCATATTTTTTCAATTCCTCCGAAATCGGCTCCTGTTTTTTCCTTCTCTTCGCATGAACTACAGTAATTTCGTCCACGCTGTAAAAAGCAATCGAAGGCGCATCGTTCTCATTCTTACGCACAACCACCTTCACCTGCTGCATTAGCACATTTGTCGACAAAATTTCGCCTTGTCCATCGGGTGTCGCAACAATATCCCCTACCTTGGGCAGCTTACGGTTTAATTCTTCATATACTTCTTCCTCATACTTTAAACAGCACATCAACCGTCCGCAAATGCCGCTGATTTTCGTCGGATTGAGCGATAAACTTTGTTCTTTTGCCATCTTGATAGACACCGGCTGAAAATCACCCAAAAATGTGGAACAACATAATGGCCGTCCGCAAATACCGATACCGTTCAGCATCTTTGCTTCGTCACGTACCCCTATTTGGCGCAACTCAATCCTCGTTCTGAATGCCGCCGCCAATTCCTTTACCAATTCACGAAAATCCACTCGTCCATCCGATGTAAAATAAAATATCAATTTGTTTCGGTCAAACGTCATCTCAACGTCTACCAATTTCATTTCCAATCCAATCTTGGTGATACTCTTTAGACAAATCTCAAACGCTTCGCCTTCTTTTTCGCGATTGTTCTCAACCGCCACAGCATCATCCGGCGTAGCTTTCCTGATAACCCGTTTCAGGGGCGGAACAATATGCTCTTCCGAAACCATGGTATTTCCTTTGATTACCATGCCATACTCCACGCCTCTGGCAGTTTCCACAATTGCGCAGTCATCCTGTGTCAGCGTAATTCCGGCAGGATCAAAATAGTACATTTTCCCCGCTTTTTTAAATCGTACTCCCACTACCTCAATCATTTGCTTTCGTTCTCCTTTATCCGAAATAACATTACTTCAACACTTAAACGAAAATTCGCATTTTGAGCCAGACGCATGCGTGCCTCTTGAATGGCCTCAATTTTTTTTCCGATTACTTCTGCCGCTTCTCCGGCACCCTGAAATAACGTATTTTTGATGTCTTTTTGTATGATGAATTTCTCATGGCGTAAGCATTTTGCCACAAGTACATCTCTGTACCATAGCTCCATAATATCCAAAAAGCGCCAGTCATTTTTATACTTTTCCAATGCCTTTGTCATGGAGATGATATCTGCCTCTTCACAAGTAGGCAACCGCTGCATCATATCCAATACCTCTGCACGAATTTGCTGAAAATCTTCGCTCTCCATCAATTCCAGTGCCTGTCCGATACTTCCTTGTGCATAGGCGGCGAACAGGCTGCCCGCTGGTTCTTCCAAGCCTTTTGTCTCTTGCAAAAATGCTGTGATTTCATCCTCAGACAAAGGATTGATTTTAATCATCGCCGTTCTTGAAAGCACCGTTGGCAAAAATGCATCCAGCTGTTCACCCAACAATAAAAATACAGCGTACGCGGGTGGCTCTTCCAACGTCTTTAACAATGCATTTTGTGCCTGCACACTAAGCGTGTCCGCTTTCTCGATAATATATATCTTATATTTGTATGCGTATGGCTTTATATCCATATCCTCCAGCACTTGTGTACGAATTTCTTCGACACCAATGCTCTTTTTCTCCGACCGCACCCAGATAATATCCGGATGATTTCCGCTGTCGTACACACGGCAGCTCTTACAAACGCCACAGGGCTCTTCTTCCCGTTGTACACATTGTAAATACTTTGCAAACGTGTGTGCAAGCAGTTTTTTTCCACAGCCTCTGTGTCCATGAATCATATATGCATGAGAAACTCTCTCCCCCTGCACTGTCTGCCGCAGTTTCCGAAGCAGACGCTGATTTCCCCGCATTTCCCGAAAGGTATACACGTCCACCCCTCCCACTTCAAAATATATGGCAGCATCAAAAATAATTACTGTTGCCGTTTAAAACTTATGGAACTGTTCCATATCCAAAACAAACACGGTTGCTCCGCCCACATTCACCTCAACAGGCGCCAACAAAAATCCATGCATCGCGCCAATCGATGAAGGCATCGTTGTTTGCTGTACTCTCATCCTACTGTTTTCCTCAATAATTTTGAGCGCTTCGTCCAATTTCTCATCCGCAACACCTGTCATCAAGGTCGTATTCCCCGCTCTCAAGAATCCCCCTTTCGTGGCCAACCGTGTTATTTGAAATCCGGCATCGTTTAAAGAAGAAACCACATCTGTCGCATCTTCATCTTGAATCACTGCAATAACCAATTTCATAATCAGCCCTCCTTCATTTTTGTGTCAAACAAGTATCTAAAATTTTCTGAATCTCACAAAAAACTTCCGATGCAGAACCTCTTGCATCTATATGCACAATCCGATTCTTATCTTCCTTGCACTGAGCCAAATAGCCGTTATAAACACGCGTGTGAAAAGACTCTTTTTCTAACTCCAAACGATCCATTTTATGTCCGTCTTCACTTCTCTTTCTTTCCATTCCCTCATGCGGAGGTAAATCCAAAAAAAAAGTCAAATCCGGCGCAATGCCCTTAGTCACAATTTCATTCACTTGGCGGACCACATCGCCCAGTTCACGCCCATAACCCTGATACGCAATGCTTGAATCCACAAAACGGTCACAAAGAACAATCTTCCCTTTTGCCAACGCAGGCAAAATACACGCTTCCAAATGCTGCGCTCTGGCCGCCGCATAAAGAAACATTTCCGTCCATGGCGTAATCGTAGTGTTTTCAGGATCCAAGAGAATATCTCGAATCTTCTCCGAAACCGCTGTACCACCTGGCTCTCGTGTCACCAACACACGATATCCTCGCGCTTCCAGATGCTTTTCAATATTTTTCAGCTGCGTCGATTTCCCGCTGCCGTCACTACCTTCCATAGAAATAAAAAATCCCTTCATGGGTCACCTCTATATCTATTGATAAAATCAAACTTTCGTTTAAAACATATAAATGATTATATCATACTCCATATTATTTTACAATTCAATGAGATAGTTTACATTGCGAACGCTTAAAACCTGCTAGTTCGCCAGACTTTGTAAACTCTCACATCAAACAAAACAAACTCTTTCGGATTCAATCGTAACGTACCCGTTTTAGCTAAGTAACAAAATCTATCTTCCGTTACTTCGCCGCCAGCACGGGCATTTTCCCCTGATTCGACACCTTCGCCCCTGCCGCACTTCCAATGTCCCGAAACTTCACATAAACAAACCCATCCTTGCGAACACCATCACTAAAATCGCATAGAATCATCAATATACGAAAGCCTGCTATGCAGTAGCCCCAGAGGAATCCCCCGTGCCGCTCAAGCAGGCTTTCGTATATTCGCATACTTCGACAATATTTTCTATTTACGCTACATCTTGGAACGCACAATCAAAAGTTTTTGATCCGGATAAATCAAGCCGTATTCCTCAATATCGTTGACCCTCAGGATCCGCTCAATCGTCGTATCGAATTTTTTTGCAATGCTCCAAAGGGAATCCCCCCGCTGCACACGATAAATAATGACAGACGGTGAAGGTTGTGCTGCATCGCTCAATCGATTGTTCAATTGGATATCCGTAACCAAATCGGCTATCTCTTCTCTCTCCGTTACGATTTCCAATGATATCTTCGCCAATACTTCACCTTGTCGATCCGATATGCTCTCATAGTCCAAATCTATAATCCGCCCCGATGCGAAAATATAATCATCCGGCCGAACTCCGGGCGCATCGATACGCTGACTAAAAGGAAAACTCCTCTCCAGCATACACATGCCCGAGTCGCCATTGGCACAAGTATACATCAAATCGATAGACAAAATGCCCTCCACATCGATATATCCCTCTCCTGCTTTCACTTCGTCCAGCAGCATATTTCCCCAGATTTTATCCGCCTGCAGCATATATTCTTCGCCATCTACCACCTGCAGGATTTCCTTCATATCGAATTGATTCCTTACAGCGTCCATCTCCACGGGATAAGTGACTTGTTCTCTTTGCACCAGTACATCCATACCCGGCACATAAGCATCCGAAATCACCTGGCGCTCTTCCATCTGCCTGATATTCACGCTCGCTTCTACCGCACCCTCCAGACTAATTGCATTTGCCTCTCCATCATCGTCCGGCACCGGCGTTACGGTATAATCAATGATATCCAAATTCATGGACACATTGCTTCTTGGCGTCATTCCCTCTACCTCTACATAGCCGTTAAAGGGAATACGGGAAACAAAGGACTGCGGCACAGCGCTTATAGTGCTTGTGCTGTTATATAGCATATCTACGAGCAGATTGCTTCGAATCGCGACCCGCCCATCCATCGGCCGTACGTCCCTATCCAGAATCTGTACATCCACACATAAAATTTCATCAATCGGCAACTTTCCCGCACTTAAAGGGATCTCCTCTTTTACCATAAACCTGTCCCTTGTTTCAATAACAGGCATTTCAACCGCAATCGTATTTTCCAAAAAAGCCGCCGCATTTCCTTCAGCAGAAACAACCGCATCCATTCTGCGTGTATAATTGGCCGTTACTGTCAATCCAACCACTGCGCGAATACCAATTTTTCGATCATTGATGACCTCACACCCCATGTTATCCAACGTGGTTCTAATCGACACCTGCATTTCTTTTTGCAATCCCTCTACATAGATGACGTCCTCCATAGGCAAACTTGCCGCAATTGAATATATCGCATGTTCTCCTTGCGCAGAAGCGTATAAAATACACACTTCCAATTCGCCCGACAGATTCACACGTTCATCCCCCACACGAAAATCTTTTACCTTTACCTCTCCCTGACAGCGTAAAACATTCGTCACATCCGGTTTGCTGTCCGGTACAATTACATCGCCCTCAACCAATATTTGAGAATTTTGGCTTCCATGCCTTTGCTTTAAAATAATCTCTTCTTTCGCCCATTCCATCAGTATGAAACCTCCTTTACCCCTTTTACATATAGTTCAGTTTTTTCGTCCTTCGTCTATACACATCGTTCTTATGCCATTCTATGCGTAAAATCAAATGAACATTCTTATATTTGAGGCTTTCATTGATGAAAAGAAGAATTAAAAATGCGCATCCTCTAAATAGATGCGCAAATCAGCTAAGCGGTATATGAAGTACTACTTTTCCTTGTATTTCCGAATATGGTATAGCGCCTATATGGCGGCTGTCGAAACTGATTTCCCTGTTGTCGCCCATGACAAATACACTGTCGGCAGGAACCACACAACTGACCAATCCGTACGTTTGGCCTGTGACATAATCCTCTGTCAGCAGCTCATTATTTACGAACACGCCTTCCAAAGTAATTTCTATATAATCACCCGGCAAGGCAACTACCCGTTTCAGCATGGTTTCTTGCTCTCCATCTTGAAGATGGTAAAATACAATGATATCTCCTTGTTTATACATCTCCATCGTGGCATAAATGCGGCTGACAAAAACAAT
>JGI994J12354_10002568_pt1 | contig 17567 bp, 14 predicted proteins | sample IntmicLarv3ML3BL_FD_12354 | JGI IMG/M metagenome (IMG submission 12354) | reverse complement strand
CCCGCCATAAACCCTGTGATTAGCACGCCTTCCACGCCGTAATGAAGTGCTAGTGGCAAGAGAATCGCTACCGTTGCTCCTGATGGTCCTGATATTTGATAAGAAGTTCCCGACAATATTCCGATTACAAATGCTGCTACAATCGCTGTAATAAGCCCTGCGCTTGCGTCTGCTCCACTGCTTACCCCAAACGCCAATGCAAGAGGCAACGATACTGCCGCCACTGTAATTCCAGCCATTGCATCCTTTTGCAAAGTTGTCACATTATAGCCTTTGAATTCTTGTCTGAGTTGTTTGCTAAAATTAATAATTGAGTTAAAGACTGCATTACCTATCGAATTCCCCATTTCATACCTCCATTCCTAAAAAAATACTGCTTTCGGTGGTGTTCCAAAAACAGTATCCTAAATTTATTCCTCTATTTCATCTTCCATTTCTTCGTTCTCTTCATTTTTAAAAATTACTTTCAATGCCAAGACTCTTGTTTCATCCACTTCTTCGGAAATCAATGTCACATTGTCCACTTCATAAGATGCTTCCTCTTCTTCATCCGGAATATGTCCAATTGCAGTAATAAAATATCCTGCCATTGTATCTACATCGTCCATGTCTAGTCTAGTTTTGAAGATTTGATTAAACTCGTCAATGAGCATCTTCCCTTGCACGATATAGGTATCTTCGTCCACTTGTGTGTACAATTCCGCAGCTTCATCGGATTCATCTTCGATTTCACCTACGATTTCTTCGAGTAAATCTTCGAGTGTAACAATTCCTACCACACCGCCATACTCGTCTAACAAAATCGCCATTTGATTCTGTGTTTTCTTAAATTCATATAACAAATCACTGACCGCAATTGTCTCCGGCACAAACAATGGGTCTTGTAAAATCGCCTCTAAGTCTATCTTCTCAAACCCTATCTTATGGAGTTCTTTTAGCAATGTCTTTAGGTTTAGCACTCCGATTACTTTATCTTTATCGCCTTTGTACACTGGAACTCTTGAATAGTTCTCGGCTAGAATCAACTCCATATTTTCATCAAGGGAATCTTCAATATCAATCATAAATGAGTCGGTTCTTGGCACCATGACTTCTCTTGCTACCTTTGAATCAAGTGAGAACACGCCCTCTACCATGTCCATCTCTTCTGAGTCAAGCACGCCCTCGTTTCGTAGCATATAACGCATCTCATCTCGCGTCATCTTCTCATCAATATCATCAAACTTCATCGGTGTAATCCGACTAAGTAAATCGGTAGAAGCTGATAATAGCCAAACAAATGGCCGTGTAATCTTTCCAATGAGTTGTATCGGTCCCACTACGACATTGGCAAACTTCTCCGCGTTATTGAGTGCGATTCTCTTAGGATATAATTCTCCAAACACAATCGAAACATAGGTCAATATGATAAATGATAGCACTGCTGCAATCTTATAGGAAAGCGCTGGTTCCATAAAAGCACGCATCCATATAGAAATCTTCTGTGCGATGACATCTGACAAAGATGCACCCGCTATCAAGTTAATTACGGTAATTCCAATTTGAATCGTAGATAAAAAATTGTTTGGTTGGCTTAATATTTTTAATAACTGTATTGCTTTTTTATCGCCTTGCTCTGCCTTTTGTGTAACACGGCTTCGGTTCAGTGATGCCACTGCCATTTCTGCACCGGCAAAAAACGCATTTATCAATGTTAACGCAAGTAATAAAACTAATTTTACAATTATCGACTGACTATCAGGGTCAGGGTTCATAGTGATGTATCTCCTTCATTTTCATAAGGTATTAATTCTACCTTTTTTTCTTATTGTTTTTCATATTACAAGGTATAATACCATATTTGAGCGTGAATTTCAAGAATAACGGCATTTCTGGATTTTCTTTATTTTCCCAAAAGTACTGTGAAAAGTACTATAGTTTTCTACAAGAATTAGGTATACTAACTATACAGTAATTTAGAATGAAAGGTAAAATAATATGCGAGAATTGCTCTCTATTCACTCTATACGGCAATTAGCTTTGCTAGAATATCTAATGAGATGCTCTACTGCAACCATTGCCGAAATCAGTGCGGCAACGGGCTATGCTCCTAGAACTCTTTGGCAAGATATACAAGAAGTAAATGGCTACCTCGCGCCTATCCGCATTGAAACGACAAACACCGGTGTTATGCTAAACATTCCGCCCTCTTTGTCTATCCGTGCCATTTACCGATTATTACTCGCTGGGAGTAAAGAATACAATTTACTTGAATACTTATTTTTAAATGAAGGCGGTTCTCTGGAAGAAGTTGCCGATAATTTATACCTGAGTTTATCCACATTACGCCGAATGATTGCGGAGATGAATAAGAAGCTAGAGAAACATCGTATCAAAATTGCAGTTGCGCCTACAAAAGTAATTGGGGACGAATTAAGCGTGTCCCAATTTTACATCGCGCTTTTCTCTGAAAAATACTACAATCTCTCGGATTTTTTGCAATGTGGCGAATTTCAAACGTTAAATCTGCTTCTTAATAAAATCTGTAAAGAAAATTCTTGGCAATTGACTTTTCCCGATATGCAAAAACTTCGGGTCTGGGGGTATGTTCGTTTGGTACGAATGCGCCACAATCATCCGATTCACTACACACAAACACTCGATATGCTACACGATTACAGTTTCTTGCACGACCAAGCCTTTTTGATTCAGTTCTTTGTAACTTTTCGCATGAAGTTAGATAAAGAATTGCTTATGCAAATGTTTCAATTAGTTCTTGGCGGATTGCATTTAAACACCTACGAGCAACTTATGTTTGCTATCAAGAAGGAGCCTTTTCGAAAGAAAATCTTTGACAATGTTTATACGTTACTTTCTGCTTTATCAAATGAGTTTGACATTTCACTAAACAATACCGAAAATTTGCAACTCGACTTATATAATATTATGCAACGTAGCCATTATCGGCATTTTATCATCTACAGTCGAAGCCGCCAATTCCTCGAAGGCTTTGGCAAGGATTACCCTTATGTGCTCAATATTTTTTATGAGAAGCTGCAACATTTACGAGTATGCCATTGTATGCCTGAATATTTTATCTGTGATGACATGATTTATGCTATTATTACACAGTGGCCTGATTTTTTAGAAAAGATAGAGAGCATCATACCTGAAATTGAAGTCGGTTTACTATTTGATACGGATATAGCACACCTTCGCTTTATTCAAAAAATACTCAAAAAGTATTCCACACAGAAACTCTCCATCGCTGTGCCAAACGTTTTTGCTACCACCGTTGGCCAGCTACCTTGTCAGGAACTTGATTTGTTAATTACAGATATTCCAAACTTGCCGGTAAAAGATGTGGAAGTGCTCTGTGTTCAAGAGTATCCCTCTGAGAAGGATTGGAAACGTATCTTATCCACACAGGAGCGAATCGTGCGTCAGAAGATGCAAGCCCTAAATAACAATTTTATGAAAGGAGCCGGACATTTATCATGCAATACTTCCTCTTAATGTTAGAAGGTTTAATCACATTTATATCACCATGTTTGCTGCCTATGTTGCCCATTTACATTTCTTATTTTTCAGCCGGGCAAGAACACGAGAAAGCGAACCATGCAGTCAAGAACGCCTTTGGCTTCGTCTTAGGATTCACCACTGTTTTCATTTGCCTGGGCATGTTTGCTGGGTTGATCGGCGGCCTATTGATACGCTACCAAACGCTATTAAATATCATCACCGGCTGCGTCGTGCTTCTCTTTGGCTTTCACTACCTCGGTGCAGTGAAACTTCCTATACTGCAAAAGCTCTATCGTAGCCATAAGGAGATTACGATTCTTGGCTTTCGCTCCGCGGTTATGTTCGGCATCATATTTTCCATCGGTTGGACACCATGCGTTGGAGCATTTCTGGGTTCGGCACTTATGCTAGCCTCCCACCAGGCCTCTATGTTGCAAGGATTGCTCCTGCTTTTATGTTATTCCATAGGACTTGGCATTCCATTTATACTGTCCGCCCTCTTATTGGATAAATTCAAGAAAAGTTTTGAAATAATCAAAAGAAATTACAAGATAATCAATAGAATATCTGGTATGCTATTGATAGTAATGGGAATTCTAATGATAACCGGGCTTATGAACCGGTGGTTGGTTGTATTGTCACGTTAGGAGAGATTCAAATGGTGGATTATGCCATCATGTTAAAAGAGAAGTAAATGGCGAATTATGCCATCATAGTTAAAAAAGTAAATCGGTGAATTATGCCATCACGCGAAAAGAGAGGAGAAAATGAATGAATAATAAAATGAAAACGTTTGCATTGCTTGGTGTTATTGTCCTTGTATTAGTTGGCGGAAGCCTTGCATATAATCGCCTAAGAGAACAAGTAGAACCTGAGAGAACATTAAACACCTCAGACAGCGATACAACGGCCACAAACGCAGTTACAGAGGCATATCCACAGGCTCGTGACTTCACGGTGCAGGATATAGACGGCAATGACGTGAAACTAAGCGAACAATTCGGCAAACCGCTTGTCGTAAATTTCTGGGCAAGTTGGTGTCCGCCTTGCAAAGAGGAGATGCCAGACTTTGACAGTGTCTATCAAGAAATGGGTGAGCAAGTTACTTTTATGATGGTTAATTTAGTGGATGGCTCGCGTGAAACCTTAGAAACTGCAACGGATTATATTACCGCGAACGGCTATACATTTCCAATCTATTTTGACGTAAATCAGGACGCAGCATATACATATACCATTACTTCAATTCCAACCACACTTTTCATTAATGCAAAGGGCGAGATTGTGACCAGTGCGGTTGGAGCGATTGATGCAGAAGTGTTGAAGCAAGGGATACGGGCAATAAGTGAGTAAGCGCAATCCCCTTTGATTTGCGCTTCGTATTTCACGCATGGACTTTACTTTGCGTTTTGTAACTCGCTCATAGCCTTTACTTTTTGCGTTTTGTAACCACGCATAGCCTTATGACAGTACGCACTCCACGCATATTGCCTACATTTTAACACTTGCAAATAGCAACTCAAGCACTTCGTCCTTGTCACTCGCTTCCGTGCGTGGAACATCTAGTACAATCGTCACGGTATTCCATTCCTCTTCTTCCTTCCATTTTTCACAATAATACTGTAATTTTTCTTCTCCATACTCCATATGTTCTATAAGTATATAAAGTTCATATTCTCCGTCCTTTTCCACTTCTCCCGTATCAATAATTGTGTACTCTTCTTCAGATGACGGTAAAAAATCTGTACTATAAGAAATCAATGTCTCTAAATCTGGTTTCTCTCTTCCACTATAAAGAGTATAAAACACTCTCGCATCTCGTTCTTCATGATTTGCAAAAATAAACGTATTATCTGAATAGTCATTTTCAACAAAACCCTCTGGTAGTTTTAATTTTACATTAACCTCAGACCCAGCGTATTTATAAAGTGTAAGATACCCGTCTTCATCTTCTTGTGTAACGCGCGCAGCTTGGTACTCTTCTTCTTGTCTTGCTTTATTCGCTTCCACGTCACTCCATGTATCTATCAGTTCAATGTCAAATGGTATTGCATAGGGACCATCTTCTCCCATTTCCTTTAGCTCTTCGTAAGAAGTATATCTTCTGTAACTTTCCGAGTTTATATCTGTCGCATCGTCTTTCGCCCAAAACTGATGGCCATACATATAGCTCGCTGCTATTTCGTCCCAACTGTGAAATGCTCTTTGCAAATGCTGCGCTATCCACAATGACACATCTAAGCACTCTTCTAAACTAATGTACCCTGCATAATAACAGAAACCAAGCACTTGATTTGCACGTGTCAAATCCCAAGCATCTAACCCTTTTTCACCGAATCGTTCATATGCCTTTTGTATTGCTTCCATGCGAAATGCTTCTTGCGTTTCACCGTATTTTTCCAGTATATCTATCTCCATATCTCCGCTTTCACGCATGGCTTCTGCCTCTTCTTTATACGCTACTCGTTGTCCTTTTTGCAACAATTTTCTAATCGCATCAACTGCTGTTTCTCTATCGGTAATCTTCCAACTTCTTTGCAACATCTCTGTCACTCTATCGTCAATCTCCGCCGTAGATGAAGCATAGATGTCAACATTTCCGCNGATAACACCCAGAGCCCCTATGTTGGTTTGTGTCAAAATAGCATAAGTTGCACAAATCCATTGTACTGTTTCACTATCCACATCTTTTTGCACATATTTTGATTTTTTATATTCACTGTTTTGAATATCATTTAGCAAGGTATCAATTATTTGTGCATTGCTTGGTTCCTTGTCTTCATTTGATTCTTGTTCCATATTCGGCATACAGCCACTCAGAAGGCTTCCCATAATTACAATGAGCATAATATATGCCATTCCTTTTTTTATTCTTTTCCTCATTATTCTTCTCTCCTTTTCTCACATTTTTTTATTTTACACCACTTCTCTCTTGATTTGCAATAATTTTCATTTTTTCTACTTATCACAAAAAAAGAAGTGAGAATAATTTGAATATTCTCACTTCTTTTTACTTATGGGTGGATTCTTCTGCGATTCTCGCAAAAATGCTTGCAACTTCTTCGTCAGTATGCGCACCTCCCTTAGCGCTTCTCTCTTGCTTTTCCTAATCGCACTGACTTCCCGGCTAGCTTCTCGCTTCATATTCATTACGTCTTTCTTCGCTTCCTCAATAATCCACTTTCCAGACACATCCGCGCCCATCATCGCTGCCGCTATCGTCTCTTGGTATGAGATTCCGTCCTTTGCATTTAGCTTCTTGTTACTTTCTTCTAGCTTTCGCTTAGCCTTGCTCAGACTTCGTATCTCTCTTTGTGCACTTTTAAGTTCTCCTTGCACCGCCTCATATTCGGCTACAAGCATATCTAGGTAATCGTCCACTTCTTCCTTTTGATAACCCTGTCTCACTTCTCGAAATTTCACCATGTTTCTCTCCCACTACTTTGTAACTTTTTACTTTCTTACCTTTTTGTTGTCTTACTTTTCCACTTACACCCACTCATTTACATCATTACGGATACCAACTTGTGCTTCGTAGGGCAATCGCATAAAAAGCTGAATTGAAATTATTATATCTTCAACGGCAATTGCTTAAAGATTAGGTTTTCAATATTTTTCAAATCAAAAGCATAACGATTCAGCTTTTTCTTTATGCTGATTTTTCCAAAAGAATCACCTCGTGATTACAGTTTACCATACTTGGAGAATTTATATGTTTTTTTATGCGCTTGCCCTATGTGCTTCACTATACTTGGCGATAAATCTCCACACCCTAATCTTCGCTAACCAGCTTAATTCCATGCCTAGCGCAGCTTAAAAAGTGTGGCGTAAAGTATACTTTTTGCCACACCTATGCTAAGATTGTACAAACGCAGTAAATACGTTAAAATACCACTTAAAAAGAGGGTGTGGCGCAACGTATACGTTGTGCCACACCCTACTAGAAACCCTCTTTAGATGTGAAACTTTTCAATCCCTTATGGCATATATTATTTTTCGTATTCTCTATAGTTTCAGGGTTGTTTATATTTCTTTCTTTATTTCAGTATTCTTGATTTTTTCTCTTTTGTAATCTGTGGAAGAATAGTATTACAATGTTTATAAATTTATAAATGAAATGAGAATTACCGTTAAAATACCGGCTATAACCAATGCTAAGCTACTCATTGCTCCCTCGACTTCTCCAAGCTCCACTGCTTTCGTCGTACCAATTACATGAGATGCTGTTCCAATTGCAAGCCCTTTTGCCATCGCATTATGGATTCTGAACATACAGCATATACGAACAGCTATTGCACTCCCAATCATTCCCGAAAATAATATCGATGCTATCGTAATTGCTGTAATTCCGCCAAGTTCCTCTGTAATACTGATACCAATAGCTGTTGTGACTGATTTTGGTATCAGGGAATAAAAAAATAAAGTGTCAAACTGGAATAGTCTTGAAAATATATATACACTTCCTAGTGACGCCAGACAACCAGCCATGATACTGATTAAAATTGTCGAAAAATGCTCTTTTAGTATATGCCTCTGCCTATAAAGAGGAAGGCCATAACACACAATCGCTGGTGCCAACATTTTGCTTAACAAATGACTGCTAGCTTCATAGGTTTCATACGAAATATCACCCAATAATAATATTATAATGATAACCACTCCAGACAAAAGTATTGGGCTGAATATTGTAATTTTAAATTTTTGCGAAACCTTGTAAGAGAAAAAATAAATGATTAATGATAAAGCAAGTCCAAAATAAGACGAGGTTTCTAACACGTCTTTCACTTTTCACACCTCCTACTTTTTCGCTTTAACAAAATTTCCGCAATACTTCCTGTTATACTCATCACCACAATCGTAGAAACAATACAAGTAATTACAAATTCTATAATATTGTCTTGTAATATACTCCATTTCGTCATCAAGCTTACCGCTGCCGGCACAAAAACAGCTGGCATAACCGTCAGTAAAAATTGAGCTGCTTCCTCCACATGTTCTGCTTTCAACATTCCTGTGCATAGCATAAAAAATAAAATCATCAACCCATATATGCTTCCTGGAATCGGTAGTGGAAAGAGCATTTCAAGAATCTCTCCCACAAAAGTGATTACAAAAATAATGGTAATCTGAAAAAAATACTTTAGCATGTTCTGTTCCACTCCCATTCATATTTTAAAAAACTCTAGGGCACTAAGTACAATATTAATGAACTACGATATGCTGCACATCAATCATTCCCTCAACTGGATGAACAGATACTTCCCCATTATTCATACGAACTGTTCCATATCCCGTTGCTGTAGAGAGAAAAGCTGTGTAATTTTTCGTATTTTTTGTATTTGCAAACAGTGTCTTGCTAATAGCATCATACCTAACACCTGTATATCCTTGAATCAGCGAATAAGACGCCAATGCTCGAATATAAAAATGTCCACATTCATACTCATCAAATGGATTACGTACCACACCGGCATACCTATCTCGCACTGCTTTGACAATATCCAATCCCTTGTCTACTTCTCCTAACATCATCAAATGAGATGCTACTTGATATTCAATTCCTGTCCACACTTCATCACAGTATGGAAATGGCACCGTAAATTTACCACCATTTGGCCAAGTGCAAAGTAATAAGCCTCCTTCCTCATTCAAGGCATAGTTCCCTCTCTCAGGATTTGCGTGTTCCGTTAAATCTTTACGAAAATTATACTTATATATACTGCATAATGTTTTTCTAACATTTTCTTCATTTAGTATGCTTTGTGTACCACAGGCTCTGGCCATCCAATCCCCCACAACCGCATCTGCAAGGCAACCCGTACCATATTGAAAACGGGGACCTTCACTTTCTAATATGTGTTTTTCATATTCTGACTTATTACTCAAATCCTGCTTTTCTCTAAGATTCTTCCATTCTACTTTTTGAATGAAATATTCCCCATTAAACAATTCTTTATCAATATAAGCATTTCCCTTTTTAAATAATTGTTCATATGATTCCACGTTTTCACCGAGATATTGACCCATTTCTGAAAATGCTTTCAAAGCTCCTAAGTAAATGGATGTACAAAAACCATCTGCTCCCCACAATTCTGTATCATAAGTATTATGGTGTGGCTCTAGTAAAACCCCGTTGTGTTGCGGATCCCACCTTTCTATACAAAAGTCCATGCTACGCTTTACCTTATCCCAAATTCCCTGTAGCCATTCATGTTCTCCAGATATTTTCCAATCACGGTAAACCTTCATAATACCGCCTAGTTGTCCATCTGCCGCTGCTTCAAAAGGATGACCTATTTCACGTATGGGCAACGCTGAACGATATACTTGATGCCCTCTTTCATCCTGTGATTCATAGAATTCTGTTTGTCGCAATGTTCTCTCTAAATTGGGGAATAGATGACACAATGCTTGTGCATAATTGTATACATGTGTGCATGAACCGTGGCAACACCCCAAACTATCATAGCAGCCTTCCCATCCCCAGATTCTTCCGTTCTCTAATCTCAAGAACGAAGGGGACTTCAATATAGAAAGATTAGCTTCTACAGCTTCACACAATTTCTCAGGCAAATCCATGCTTTGGAAACTTTCTGTAAATTTAGCCGTTCTCTCTTTCAATATTGCATATTCACTCTTCCATTTCTTATCTGCATCATATATATCTTTTAACACAGTAGTATACCAAGGTGAATAAGAAATCTTTACGCTTGGATCGACCCCTAAGTCTGCTCCACCGCCATCGACAAACGAACCTTCATCTGTACCAAAATTAGTGTTTGAATAAGGTACAAACCACGAAAACCGCAGTGTAATTGTCTTCTTCTCATGGGCATTTAATGAAAATGGAACTGCTATTGTAGCTCCTTTACTATCACTATTTTCCCCCTTCTCCGGACGCCGCCCTGTCAATACACCTTCTGCTACTTCTTTCCATAATACCAATCTCGTATCATAAAAACGACTCTTACCAAAACACCACATTGTATCAACAACAGCATCTTGATCCACCGACACAGCAAACATTCCTTCATCGGACGGTTTTTCATTTGAACCATTTTGCGTAAATACAAATCCATTCTCCAGGGGTAATGTTTCATAATCTTTGTTTAACATCATAAAATTTTCAGATACATAATAATACACTGCGTCCACTGACTCATCTGTTTTATTTTCAAACGTAAATTCCATTGCCGCAAATGGCATACCTGATGCATCTTCGTCTCCTGGTATAAAAGGACTCCACGCCTCAATATTTACATCCACTGGCATCTTGTCATCCTTAAGATGAATATTTGCAAATGGGAACTGTGCTGTAAATTCACCATTACGAAAACGTGGCAATCCATATGCCTGTCGCGTTGTACCGTGTGCTTTTTCGCCCTCAAACGCAAATATCTTACGGTTTGGTACCGGCGCTTCTAAGACCTTTGTTATTGGTTCTTTCCCTTTTATTGTAAGAGCGCTATACATAAACGGTTCATTGGGTAAGTCTGGAGAATTCCTCACCGAAACACTGCCAATACTTCCACTTCCTTCCATGCAGAGCATACCAGCTCCGAGACCTCCTAATGGATACGAAACCCATTCTAATTCTTTTCCTTTATATTTTTTCACTTGAAATTACTCCTTTTGTTTTTTTCATATTTGTCATTATCCTTTCACACTTTCACGTTGGGTCTTTGCAAAAAAGACCCTAAAGTGTTGTATATATTTCGTAATCACTTCGCTGTAAGAAGTAAACGCTAGAACGAGTATCAGAAAAATACCTAGAACAACATTTTGCATCGTGTCTGGTAACCCCATAGCAATCAAACCATTAAATAATAGCGAAACAGAAAATGAAGTTACAAATACTCCTATCGCCAAATTGTATATTTTTCGCATAGCCATAGCAACCATAACGCCTATTAACGGTTGAAATACAGTGGAAAGGCTAGAAAGATCTGACACAGCCGAAGCACCTCCCGCATAACCTACTTGCAAAAATGCGGTAATGCCAAAGAATAACCCCGATACGGCAAATGCCAAAAATTTAATCCATTCCGTTTTTACCCCCATCGTTTTCGCCAACAATTCCTCACTACCTACCGCACGTAAATGACAAGAAAACTTTGTCTTGTAGTACATAAAATAGAATAATACTGCTCCACCTAAAACAATAAATACATTATATGGATATTTACCTAGAAACGATATTGTGGTGGGAATCGTTAAATATGCGCCCACAATCTCAAAGGAAATCACTTCAAATACCAAAATGATACCAATAGACACCACTAAAGAAGGTATCTTAAATACTGTATAAACTCCTCCTGTTATCATACCCATAAGTAGCCCCGCAAGAACAGAACCTAATATGAGACCTGGCAGTCCAAATTGCACTCCTAAGGAACCACCAAACATTGCCCCTGATATGACGATTGCTCCACCACCAAGGTTATTAAGGCCCGCCACTTGTGTAAAGCACATGCCATATCCAAGCATGGTCGGAATCAACGCTTGTGTCAAAACAATTTTAAGTACCATTGGTGTTCCAAACCCTCTTGGGGCAAGTATGAGCATTAGCACATATACAAAAACTGGCATAATAATCATCTTCAAAAACTTAATGGCATAATTTGTAATAGCTTTCATCTTTTCCACTCCATCATTTCATTTGTCGCATTTCTTTAACAGGTTATATTTTAGAGGTCACTAATCCCCTCATAGTTACCATATGGTGCTTCCATATCCTTGTTTGTTTCTGCCAATTCATTGATGTCAAATTCTGTCATTAATGTTTGGATTGCTGCTATATCAAAATCAGGATTAAACCTCTGCAAGAAATTATCTCTGTAATATTCATAATCAAACCATGGAAGGTCTCCTTCTACGTATTTATTGTAATGTGCAAGTTCTTCCTCTGACCCTAATGCTGCCATTTTAAAACGGATAGTAGGTGCTTCCCCATTTTCATCTAACATTCTCTCGCCATTGAGTACCGCGTTATTAATAAGTGTAATAGCACCCACCATTACAGGCACTACATGCATGTTATACGCACATAAAACACGCCCTGTAGCCAACGAATCATCTAAACCTTCAAGAAAATCTATCATGGCTATCTTAATATTTCCATCAGGGTCATATTGATCAAGTGCTGACTGAACTCCTCCAAGTACGCCTGTTCCAAGTGTCCCTGCAATGAACACAACTTCTGTTTCTGGGTGTGTCACAATAAAGCTTTCAACCGCTGCCGCTGCTTCCGATGATTGAGACAAAGAGCGTGCCTCTGCAACGATTTCTACACCGAATTCTTCGCAAGCCTTATTCATGCCACTTTCTCGATTGATAGCAGTTGTATCACTTTTATCCAATGAAATCATCGCAACCTTTTTATATCCTGCTTCCGCTATACTTTTAATTACATCATAACCACCTTGGTAATCATCTTGAAAAATATTTCCAACAAAATAAGGACTCTTCCAAATATACTCACGAACTTCTTCATCTAATACTTCTCTGTAATTAACACTCCAGTAAACACCTGCTGCTTCACAAAGTTGGCTAATTTTCACAAGACACGTATTATTCGGCGGTGTAAATACAATTCCTTGCACACCCGCTGCAATAGCCTCTTCCACTCCCTTGATAAGTGAATCTGGATCTGAGTTATCAGCATTTACCACAAACATGTTACCATCAAAGATATTGCTCTGATAGTAATTTACATTAGATATACGACAAGCAATTGCTTTACGTGTTGGATTCAATGTTGGATAGGCAATTGTGATTTGTGGAAGTTCTCCATTTTCATCTGACTCATCTGTACCTTGTGTGTTAGCCGATTCACTTCCAGTCGTATCTGCCACCTTTTCTTGGCATCCTACCAGTGTAACTGCCACTAGCATCAAGCATAGCAATGTTGCTAAGATACGTTTTGTAACTTCTTTTGTTTTGTTTCTCATTTTTCATTCTCCTCTTTTCTTAGTGTATTTATTAGTTACATATCATTTCACTACTTCTATATTCTTGCGGTCAAAAGACAGTGCAACCGTAGCCAGAAATATCATTCCCCTAATTAACTGCTGTAATAACGGATATAATCCCCACATAGACATCCCATTTACTAGAACAGCCATGACGATGCTACCTATAATTGCAAATCGAAACCTTGTCCCAGATCCTCCCGTCAATGAAGCTCCTCCTAAAAGTATCGCTTGTAATGCATTAAACTGTAAGTTAGAACCTGAGCCCAATGAGGCTCCACTAGAGCGCGCAAGGGAAAAGAATGCAACCACACCAGCGAATATTCCTACTAGCATATATCCCAATATAATTGTTTTATCCACATGAACACCTGATTGTAACGCCACTTCTTTTCTCGAACCAACTGCACGACATTTTTTCCCAAACGACGAATATGTAAATAGAAGAAATGAGACAATTGCAATTGTGAGAACCACTGCTAACTTTATTGGAAATTGATCTGCCTTTAGTATATCGAAGCTAACAGAAATATTTGCTTCTGGCAAAATCAATTCCAACACTCCCTTATATACAAACGACATAGCAATTGTTGCAATAAATGCTTCTATTCTAAGTTTTGCTATTATCAATCCATTTATCATTCCAATCACTGCACCTGTTATTAATGCTGCCGGTAATGCAAACGCAAGGCTTCCTGCTCTAGTTGCATAAGCCGCAACCGCACAACATACCCCTACATTTCCTGCAATTGATAAGTCATTGTTCCCTTGTGCAATAATAAATATTGTCCCACACGTTATAATGATAATCATAAAGGCTTCATTAAATAATGCATTGAAGTTTAGAATGCTCAAAACCCTTCCACCACTTACAACCTGAAAGAATATCGTCATTACGACCAATGTGAGTATCGGGAATATTTCTTTTATATTTATCTTCTTTTTATCCTTTTGCTTTGTAATACTTTTTACATGCTCCATTTCGTCTCTCTCCCTTATTTGAATTAAATCATATGGTGGATAACGTCTTTATCTGAAAGTTCTTTACTTCGTGCAAATTCTTTTGTAATCATGCCATCTTTCATAACAAGTATCCTATCACACATCCCAATAAGTTCAGGGAGTTCCTCCGATACCATGATGATTGTCTTTCCCTCTTTTTTCAAATTCTCTATTAACTGATAAATATCCGCTTTCACACCTATATCAATCCCTCTTGTCGGACTATCCATTATAAAAATATTGGGATTAAACCCAAGCCACTTTGCTACTACAACCTTTTGCTTATTACCTCCGGAGAGATGCATGCAATATTGATTGAGATTATGCATCTTGATGCTTAGCCTCTTCGCAAGATCTCCTGCAAAGCGTTTTTCTGCACGATTTGTTACAAAAAAGCCAGCCTTTGCCATTTTTGCAAGGGATGGAAGACAGATATTCTCTCGAATGCTTCCAGCTGTCATAATCGCTTCCTTATCACGGTTTTTAGACATATATCCAATGCCTAATTTCATGGCCTCTATCTGATTTTTATATTTCTTATTCCCTACTGTTATTTTACCGCTTTCTAGTTTATCTAGTCCAAAAAGAGCGCGTCCCAATTCATGCATTCCACAATCACTCAATCCACCAATTCCTAATATCTCATTTTCGTAGGCATCAAAAGATACATTTTTCACCATTCCACAGCATACATCATTTACACGAAGCGATATTTCTTCCCCTCTACTTTTTTCATAATCACCACGATAGAAATTCCCCTCTATCTCTCGACCTACCATCATCATTTTAATCGCATCTATATTGAACTCTTCTTTAGAAAGTTCGCCTGCACGATGCCCATCTCTTAGTACACTTACCGTATCGCAATGCTCCATAACCTCGTGAATATCATGAGATATGAAGATTACTCCTTTACCCTCATTTTTCATCTTCTTCATTATTGAATAGATAATTTCACGCCCATTATGAGAAAGCGCAGTTGTACTCTCATCAATGATAAGTATTTGCGGGTCCATATACATCGCTCTCGCCACTTCACAGAGTTTGCGGTCTTCATATGACAATTCTGCTGCCTGTTGCGAAGAGTCTATATGACCCATTCCTAAGCTTTTTAAAAGAATATCTGCTTCTTTCTTCATTCGTTTATTGCTGATAAAGCCACCTCGCTTAAAACGTGATTCATCCCCAATAAAAATATTCTCTGCTACATTAGTTAATGTAAATGTTCCTTGTTCCTGGACTATCATACATACACCTTGTTTTTCCGCCTCTAGTATTGTCTTGGGATTGTACGGTCTTTCGTTAAAATACATCTCCCCTTTACCTGCGTCAGCATGCTGCACAACCGCAACAATGGAACTAAGTGTACTCTTTCCTGATCCATTTTCGCCGATTAACCCACGAATTTCCCCTGACTTTAATACAAATGAAACATCAACTAAAGCCTTTGTTGGACCAAATGTCTTATAAATCGCCTTGCTTTCAAATAATACATCACTCATATTTACTCCAATCCACCAATCGTTTACTGGCACTTTAAATAGTTCGTGTTTGCATTATAAATCACACCTTTGGCAAAGACAATTAGGTAAAACGACTATTTTTTTATAAAAACGAACTCTTTAATAGAGACCATAAAAACATAGAAATAACTGTACAATTTTAAAAATACGACCTCTTTTGCAAATTTTCAAATGTCTTTAAACAGGAGGTTTGACGGAAATTTATAGGATATGTTATGATGATGTTTACATAAAACCGCTTACTACATAAATATGAAGCGTTAATTTTAAACTTATTATGACGTGAGGTGAAAACATGGAAAATAATTTGATTTCGATTATGCTCGTTGATGATGAAACATTTTATATTGATGAAATCTCACAATTTATAGATAGTAATATTTTCAACGTAGTCTGCACAGCATCAAATGGTAAACAGGCACTTTCTCTTTTCAATAAGTATTGGCCTCAAATTGTAATTGCTGATATAGAAATGCCTTATATGGACGGCTTAGACTTGTGCCGAGAGATTCGACAAGTCAATAGCCAAACGCACCTAATTTTGCTGACCGCCTATGATGATTTTAATTATGCTAGAAGAGGAATTTCTAACGATGTTGATGAATATATTCTCAAATATGAACTGAACAAGGCTATTTTAACAGAAAAACTGCTTTCTATTGCTGATAAAATATACAAGTCTGAGAGCCAAGCTATTAAGCAGCTACATTATCTAGCATATAGTATCCTTGAAGATGGCGAACAAAAAATAAATAACAATGCCTTAAGTAATAAATATCTTGCAAAACACTATTATTATATCGTTGTAGAAGCCGACGAGCCACTAGATATTTTGTCTCGTGTGCATACTTATAGTAGTACCAACTTGAAACAAAAGATAGAACTATTTGTTCATGAATCTCTAAGTGCCAAATTTTATATCTCACTGCCTCTAAATAGATTTTTGATTGCATTAGATTCTAGTAGTCACCAATGCTCAAATAGTCTCAATAGTCTGTTAAATGCAGGGCAAAGTACGTGTACATTATACGTTATGTCTGTTTTACATCTTATATCTGATTTTCTATATCTCTTAAACGGAAATTCTGTATTTCAAAAGAAAAGGTTCTTAGGCTGCGGAAACACTTATAACTTCAGTAACGAATCTCAAGAGTGTTGTAAAGATACCTTTGTATATGATCCAAATAAAATAGTAAAACTACTAGAAAATGGTGATAATGATAAGCTTCAGATACACCTTACATGTTTATTTGATTCCATCAAGGAGAGTTTTAACGTAGATTCTTTAATTAAAACAACACGTTCTTTATATCATATATTCGAAAGATATTCGCAAACGACGAACCTAGATGAGCCTTTTCCCACCCCTGTAATATATGATGCTTATTCAGCAAAAGAATGGGCACTCAACACCTCCTACTATTTGATTAATTATAGCCAAAACAATTACATTAAACGCTATTCTCCTTCTGTAAAAAAAGCAATCGAATATATTCGATTGCTTTTTTTACAGAAGGAGAATAGCGTTTAATGTAATTGTTTTGGCTATAATTAATCAAATAGTAGGAGG
>JGI994J12354_10002567_pt1 | contig 17570 bp, 20 predicted proteins | sample IntmicLarv3ML3BL_FD_12354 | JGI IMG/M metagenome (IMG submission 12354) | reverse complement strand
ATGAATATCCAAGACGAGTGGCATCCGCTGTCGCAAGAACTACATCGTTAATAGTGGCCCCAAGCTTAATTGCCCTTCCGGCAGCTTGGTCTAAGAAGAAGTGAGTAGACGGAAATTTTTTATGCAGGTTCCTTTGGTTGTCATCCGCATATCTTTCAATCTGCGTCATGCGCCATCACCATCTTCCGGAACACTGTATTCGGGGTCTCTCTCCGAACTGCCGGTTAGGAGGTTCTTTAGAGGTCGAAGCACCATTCGTTTGAAGTAATCAAGAATCCCATCCATATCTTTGTATAGGCTCTTGTTTTTGTAGTATTCCTCAGGGGTATATTGGGCCATCATTGCCACCGCCATACCATATGTTTCTTCCTCGTTTTTGTCAGCGTCAGCAATGGATTTCAACCCCGCCTGCTTCCACGTTTCACGATACTGCTTCGTAAGCTTGTCGAATTTATCAATGTCGCCGGACTTAATAGACTCGCTTTGCAAAAGCTTTATATAACATAAATCCTTGATGAACACCTCTTGGTTGCTGTCACAGTTCGGGTTACAATCCTTCAAAAACTTATAATGGGTTTCCAGCTTCCCAATTCTATGCGGCTCAATATCAATGTCGGCCCATCGTTTCATAGCCACCGCCGTTACTCGTGGCTGGTCAGGCTCATCCTCTGCCTCGTCCGGCTCTTGCGTAATACCGAGAGAATCATCATCCCCTGAATAAACCAAGTCGCATATGGCAGTAACCCCGATCTCATTTAAATATGTATCAAAAGTTTTTCCTTGGTATTGTGTAAGTCCGCTAGACCTAATGATTGTGCGAACCCTTTCTCCAAGGCTCTTTTTCTCAACCGTGCTTACCATCAAAGTATCGCAACAATAAATGTCCCAGTGCATACACATTCGCCGGATTGCTTCCTCGGGCTCTTTAAATATACTCATATACTGTTCAACGAAAGCGTCCACACAGGAATCACAAATAGGCAATCTGCCATTATTCCCCGCAAAGAAAGGAGAACGAGATGCCGAAAAATACTTTTCCTGTTTGACATAAGATACACCGCACGAACAACATCTGTACACGCCGGGGTTGTCCACAATATCTAGCTTTGCTTTATCAAGCTCCGCTTTTCTTTGTGTGCGCCTTTTAAGTACAACATGGGAAAGATCGGCTGGTTTCTTTGCGCCTATAACACGCGCCATTAAGCCTCACCATCCTCATCCCCGTACACATTGTATCCCGTTACCAGTTTATAGTCCTCTGCAAACTTTTCCGTTATCACAAAAATAAAGTTAGAAGGCTTCTTCCCTTTATCCACGTAGTAATTTAACGGTTTGATGTCGCAGATTGTATTTCCCATCTGCAACAGCTTTCGCGCGATTGCAGCGTTGGGAATGGCCTTGCATTCTTTTTGACCCACAGTCTCCCAACTTTCTTTATGTGGCGGGGCGAATATCCCAGCCTAGCTTTTTCTGTATTTGTTTTGCTGTTTCCCATTCAAGCTTTGCCCAACTTTGTTCATCATTGTCGGCGCAAAATCTAACACACCCGTCAAGCGTTTTGAATTGTGTTATCCCAACACTATCCAAGACGACAACAAAGGCGTCGTTGCCATGGGGAGTATACATTTCAACACCTCTTATGCGCAAAAAAACTCTCCTTCATTTGAAGGAGAGTTAACCAACTGTTTTCCACCATGCTATCGCCAGAGTGCGTTTATCATTATCAAGGCAAGTAGCAAAATACCGCATTGGCCAAATTCATTTATTTTATTGCATTCCCCAGATAAGCCGCCCAGATTGAATCTAGTCATTGCAAACATGTAACAAGGCCCAGTGAATACCCTTCTATGAACTTAGTTTCACTTGAAACCGAGTCAGTTGAACCAGCCTATTAACCGCCGCACCCCTTAATGGTAGGTTCATTTGAAACTACCATTGCCATCTACAAAACATCCTCAATGCTTTCAACAATCCCATCACAAATCCCAAGCGACACAGCCTCGTCAGCATAGATGAACCATTCCTTGTTCTTTTGCCGATTGAACAGTTTGGGTTCAATGTTTGTCTGCGTGATGATATACCCGCGCAACAAATCAATCCGTTTCTTGTAGTTGTCTGCATAAGCCTGCGTTTGCTCATATGTGCCGTTAGAGCCCGAGCTTGACCCGCTGTGATAAAGGAATTGACTCCTTGGCATTGCGTATCTCTTATGTCCCGCCAAGAAAATCCACAGCCCAGCACTGAATGCCACTCCAACATTGATAGTGATAATCGGCGTCTTTGACAGCGCACATACATCAAGCAAAGCAATTGTTGGTTCTACATCTCCACCATATGAGAAAATACACAACTTGATCGGACTACGCTCATCTGGTTGGATATCTCTATCCTTGCGGTTGATTTCGATTATCAACTTGACAACATCAAGCAAAGACGAATCAATCTCGCAGTCAATCCACACCACCCGCTCATCAATGTCCTTGTAGTATTGAAGTAGAGAGGGATCGGGAAGTTTTAAGTTTTCAACGCATTCCGGAAGCTCCAACATTAGTTCATCCATTCGCAACACATCCTTTATATTACTTTCTAGCCAAGCATGGCTGCAAGCTCCGCCACATCGCTTCGTTCCGTCTTATTGAGTTTCACGCATCCAAAGAGCTTGTTGCCCTTAAGCCTATCCACTACAGACAAAAGACCATTTTTCGCTTTAAACACATCACTATCAATCTGATTGATGTCACCGTTAATCCAAAGCTCGGAGCCTTCGGAAATCCTGCTTATCAATAACTGCATGTGCTCACGAGTTGTATTTTCTGCTTCACTACATATTACAATCGCGTTTTTGAAATCTCGGCCCCTGATAGTGCCGAAGTGCTCAACAACAACCTTGCCTTGCGATATGAGCATATCAAGCCCATCTTCCCCGCCTACGTGGTCTGCAAACGGCATAACAAAAGGCTTCAACTTCTCGTTTGTCGTACCGGGAAGAAAGCCTATTTGCTTTGTGTTTGCAACCTCTATGTTATTGCGTACCCAAATAATTTTATCGAATTTGCGCCTAGCAAGAAGGTCAAGCGCCACAGATGCCATCAGCATATCTTTGCCCGATCCTGCAATCCCGAATAACGCCTTCACTTTTGTTGCTTCATCGTACAGCAAGTCAAGAGCAAGCTCCTGTTGTGCGTTTCTTGGTTTAATCTTGCCGACATATGCGTTGTCGATCTTTTTATAACTAATCGAGCGGAAAGAACGACCATCCCATTTAAGCTTATCAATAATCTCGCCATCCTCATTTTGAATAACAAAGTATTCGTTAATGTGGCAATTAAAGTGGTTTTCGTTCATGCTCGAATATAATGCCGCTAAAGAATCATCATCAAGGATGGCGGTAGAGTATCCTGTGTATTCATGGTGGATAGCGCTTGGGATAGCCCCAAGAGGGATAGTAAATATTTCTCTCGCCATTATAGAACACAATATATCGTCGCTATAAAAATGCGTATCCTCATCTTTCTGGCTTCTTGCCTCTGCGCATGAAAGAATGATGTTGTCGGGGGTAATAGGGAGGTTGTAGTCTCTCAGTATTTCAAAATGGTTGTTGGTGACCACCTCTACATCCCACATCCAACCATGTTCCTTTAAAAATCGAATGGCGCTTCTTGCCGCGCTTTGAAGATCGGTATCTCTGCCATTGGCCTGCTTAATTTTCTCGAGCTCTTTTAATGTTTGAGAAGATATACAAAACCGCCAGTTGAGCATTTTAATCATATCAAGATTGCATCGTTTTAACAGGATATTTGTATCAAAGAATCTTGTCACACTAACACCCCTTGCTTAGCGAAAAGCGCTATTTAATTTTATCGAGCCGTATTGTATACACGCAATGTTTTGAAGCGCTCGTTAGACGAGATTAGCCTAGACTCCATTGATGTCACTCTTGAGTTGATAGGCCAAGGTTCCTTATATCGCGGAGCGGAATGGAAGTCTGCGCTCGAAAGTTTCAAAGCTTTGAAGTCAAAGTATGACACGTTTCAAGGCGAGCAGAGAAAACACGTGTTTGCTTGGGCCGAATCCGTCAAATGTGGCTCAGCTATAGGGAGAATACGTAATCATTCCATAGGCGTCTTGCTGACAGACATCTCTAGCGGGGTTGACCTTGATGTAGCAGTGCGAACATTTGAAAAAATAATGGCTCCTGTCAACTATAAGCGACCACGAGCTATTTTTACAAAAAGAATGGTTGACGAGGCGCAGAAAAAGATTGCCGAGCTTGAGCTTACAGATTCGCTGGTTCGTAGACATGCAAAGCTTGATGACATAACCGTTAACAACATCTTGTTTGTAGATCGTGGCGTGTCCAGCAAGCTCAGTGGTTCTGACGATGTGTTTGCAAAAATGAAAGCGTCAATTACCGAAAAGTCAAGGGCATTCAATCATATTGAGGAGGTCGCGATAGATAAGTTTATCAACCATGTATTGCCCAGCGCATCGAAGATCGAAGTTCTTTTTGAGAATGCACATGCGCCGAACTTGGTATCGTTAATTGCACCTGCCAATAAGGATGCAAAATCCATGTTCAAGTGGAGCAATAACTTCTCTTGGGCATACAATGGCAACATCACAGACTCCATGAAACAAAGGGTAAAAGAAGCTGGAGGTAAGATTGACGGAGACCTTCGATTCTCCATCCAGTGGAATGATGGGAAGGAATGGAATAACAATGATTTTGATGCTCATTGTATAACGCCGCGAAATGAGCACATCTTCTATGCGAATAAAGTCACCACATCTGGGGCTCTTGATGTAGATATTAGAATCCCCAGCGGAGGTATTCCTGCGGTTGAAAACATTGTCTTTGCTTCAAAAACCCGAATGCTGGTTGGTAAGTATCAGTTTTACATCTACAACTATTGCCACAGGGGTGGACGTGATGGTTTCGAAGCTGAAATCGAGTTCAATGGAAAAATACATTCCTTCTCGTATGACAAAGAATTAAGACAAGGCGAGCGGGTTAACATTGCAAATGTAACACTCGCATGTGACGGCAGTTTTTCCATCGAAGAACTGTTGCCGTCCAACATATCCTCCATTGATATTTGGGGATGCAAGACAAATACATTTATCCCCGTGTCGGTCATCATGAACTCCCCGAACTACTGGGATGAACAAGAGGGCATTGGCAACAAACACTACTTCTTCATGATGGATGGATGCCAAACCCTTGATTCGCCGAATGGATTTTTTAACGAATATCTCAACAATGCGTTTACTCCTCATCGGAAGGTGTTTGAGGCATTGGGTTCTCAGATGAAGGTGTCTCCCAGTACGGAGCAGCTATCTGGGCTTGGGTTCAGCTCAACGCAAAGGAACTCTTTGACATGCAAGGTAACAGGTAGCACCACAAGGGTAATGAAAGTCATATTCTAAAACACGAGGAGGACAAGGTATGAACATTGACAGCAAATTCGAGGTAGCAACACGCAGAAAATACAGATTCAAGACATCCGTTGGACAGGTTGGCGTTGAAGATTTGTGGGATTTAACCCTTGAAAAGCTCGACTCAGTGTACAAAGATATGGTAAGGGAGCAACGCAACAAGGAGGAAGATAGTCTGTTGCAAAAAGCAGTCAGCGGTGCAAACGACTTGGAAAACAAAATCCTCATCGTTAAGGAGAGTGAATGGTGGAGAGTGTTGAGCCTCAACGGGTGTTATGATGTCGATTGCATTGAGGGGATGAAACAAATCCCCTCGTGGTCGGTTGATATGATTTTTTGTGACCTCCCATATGGCGTTACAGCAAGAAACAAGTTTGATGTCACCATAGCGCCAGAACTTTTGTGGGAGCAATACGAGCGGATTATCAAACCTAACGGCGCAATCTTGCTTTTTGGGCAGGACAAGTTCACCGCAAAGATGATGTTATCAAACGAAAAGCACCATAGATACAACATCATATGGGAAAAGACAACGCCAACTGGATTCTTGAATGCAAGAAGGATGCCATTAAGAACGCATGAGGATATTATGGTTTTCTACAAATCTCTGCCTACATACAACCCGCAGAAAACCACTGGGCATTTGCGAAAAATAAGTAGTTCCATCCACAAGCGTGGTTGCGTGGAGAGCAACAACTATAACGCGGTTGCTCATACATCATATGACAGCACCGAGAGGTTCCCTACAAGCGTATGGCGGTTTCCAACAGACAAACAGAAATCCGCTATACATCCTACACAAAAGCCCATTGACTTATGCAGGTATGCTATACGCACATACTCAAATGAGGGCGACTTGATTCTTGATAATTGCTGTGGTTCTGGGTCGATTCTTCTGGCGGCTAAGCTTGAAGGAAGGAACTTTATCGGGATGGATAATGGTTCGTGTGAAACTAAGGGGAGTAAGTTCTTTGGCATGAGATGGGTAGACATAGCGAGAGAACGCGTGATGAATGGAGAACATTAGGAGGTGGAAATATCAATAAAGCTTTACACAGTTCCAAAGACACGAACTGGTGTACCCCGCAAAAATTCTTCGATGAATTAAACGAGGAATTTCACTTCACACTTGATGTCGCCGCCAACGAAAAGTCCGCAAAATGCGAAAAGTATTACTCGCCAGAGGATGATGGGCTTTCAGCACCTTGGCTTGGTGTTGTATTCTGTAGCCCTCCATATGGTAGGGAGATTGGAAAATGGGTGAAGAAGGCACATGATGAATGGCAGGAACATAACACAACCGTTGTGATGCTTATTCCCTCGCGCACCGATACAAAATATTTTCACGAATACATACTCGGCAAAGCGGAGATTCGGTTCATCAAGGGTCGATTGAAGTTTACAGATGAAGATGGGGTTGAGGCTGATGCCGCGCCTTTTCCGTCGATGGTTGCGATTTTTCGAGGAGGTAGAATAATATAAAAAGGCTAATCCTAGGAGGCTCACCATGCCAACACTGGTCGATTGCGCAGAAGAACAACAGGGAAACAGAGCCGGAAGGATTGGGATGGGAGTTATTCAAAAACTACCTCATAGCTAAGGAGAAATTTAAACCCGATTTTTTCCTCTATGAGAACAACCACTCCATTGCTCAACCAATAAAAACACAAATAAGCCACGAGCTCAATGTTCCTCTACAGTGTATTGACAGTGCTTTAGTTTCTGCACAGAGCAGAAAGAGGATATACGCTCACAATATGCTCGTCCCCTCTCCTAAAGACAGGGGCATTCTGCTTAAAGATATTTTGGAGAGCGGAATCACAGATCGAGAAAAGGCATATTGCCTTAAACACCAAGCAGGCAACGCAAGGGACTATCTCAAGAAGCACCATACACAAGTCGCCTTTGAGCCTGTTCGCATAGGGACAATTGAAAACACTTCTAAGAACATGGCCCATGACAGCAAGCAATATCGAGCGTATTCCCCGCAAGGAAAAGCTACAACATTATGTGGACAAGGGGGTGGAGTGGGAGCCAAGACAGGTTTATATGCTATACCAATCCACGAGATGTTGCATGATAAACCAGCATATAAGGTTTCCAACGGGTTTATCACTTACAAGGATGTGGCATATCCAATCAATCTGCCGGATGGGTTTTATGTGATTCGCAAGTTATCAGTAACCGAATGTTGCCGGTTGCAAGGTTTACCTGATTGGTGGTTTGATGGCAACGATGGCAAGAAACTAATATCCGAAACGCAATGCTATAAGGGGTTGGGTAACGGATGGCAGTTGGATACGGTCAAGCACATCCTTTCGCATCTGCCACTAGATAAGAGTGAGCCTATTCTTTGCCTCTCATTATATGACGGGATTGGAACTGGCCGAAGAATCCTCGAAGAACTTGGATTCAAGGATGTAACATATGTAGCTTCTGAGGTTGACAAGTATTGCATCAAGGTCACATCACATCGCTACCAAGACATTATACATATCGGTGATGCATTTCAAGTAAGAGACAGCAAGTTTGATGTGAAGAAAGTTGTTTGCCATTAAAGGAGGTTGAGGTATTGATGGGTTCAGCAAACAGAGCCAGTAGGCGCAAAACGTCAAAGACGCTACGTAAGCACGGGGTTTCACAGGATATGATTAAACTTGTCTCCAAAATTAAAGATTCATCTTTGCCCAATGCGCATGTCATTCTTGAAGGAGATAAAGTAAAAATCAACGTCACTCGAATCATGGCTGATTGCAATTACAAGCGAATGCAGCCTGCGTACAGAGCCTTCATTGAGAAGCATACGAATACAGTATTTTCGGCCATATATGATAAGGTCGGTGAAAACGGCGAGAACCTAAAGCCGCCATTTATCTGCCTTGCTGAGGACAAACATAGCCCCAGATGGCTGTTCCTGCCAGATGATTTGCTTGTATGGATGAAGAAGGAAAAAATGTTTGTTCCATACTTTGAGTACGATTTTGATTATGATGACGAGGAGTTGATATGCACAAATGCCAATGATGGAATGCGGTCATGAGTCTAGCTTTGAGCAGATGAATCTTGAAGGCGTGTCTGTTCCCGTATGCCTGATGTGTTCACCTGACGCAAAAGCTTATAAGCAAACTGAAAAATACATAATGTTTGAGTCCGAACACAAAGGGCTTGTCGGCGGGGTTAAGTACAAGGTAACAGCAGAGAACAATCGGGAGTATATCGCGGGATGCACGCATGTACGCAAGGCCGATAAGCACCTTTATACCATCGGAAAAATATGTCATTGAGTGACCTGTACAACAAAAGAATGGGAGTGGTTTTTTGACAATAACAGACTGGCTTGGAGAAGATAACAAGCTAGGTATCCGAATTTGGGAAAATAAATACCGACAAAACAACGAGAGTTTTGAACACTGGCTGGACAGGGTAAGTGGTGGTGACAAGACTGTTCGTAAGCTCATTGCAGAGAAGAAGTTTTTGTTCGGAGGAAGGATTTTAAGTTACCGAGGTTTGGCGAAGGACGGTGCAAAGGTAAGTCTTAGCAATTGTTATGTTCTCTCGCCTCCTGATGATTCAATCGAGGGCATATTTGAAGCATCCAAGAAGCTGGCTCGAACTCTCAGTTATGGAGGCGGGGTTGGAATTGATGTCAGCAAGCTTGCGCCGAGGGGAGCGAAGGTTAACAATGCGGCCAAGACGACATCGGGGGCTGTGTCTTTCATGGATTTGTACAACCTGACCACTGATTTGATAGGGCAGGAAGGCCGGAGGGGAGCATTGATGTTATCAATAGCCTGCTCCCATCCCGACATCATGGAGTTCATTGATGTGAAGTCCGACTTGACCAAAATCAACAAGGCGAATATCTCAATCAGGATTACTGATGAGTTTATGCGGGCGGTCAAGAACAGGGAATCGTATGAGTTAACATTTACGCGCGAGCAAACAGGAGAAACCGTTGCAAAAAACGTAGATGCATTTGAGCTTTTTCATAAGCTTGCTGAAATGAACTGGAACTATGCAGAGCCGGGTGTGCTTTTCTGGGACAACATCGAGGGTTATAGTTTGCTGAGCGATCATCCTGATTTTAAGTTTGCCGGTGTGAATCCATGCGGCGAAGAACCCCTACCCGAAGGTGGCTCTTGTTTGCTGGGGAGCATTAACCTTTCAGCATTTGCCGTTGATGGTGATTTTGACTTTGAGTCATTTCGTCGAGCGGTGGATATTGCGGTTGGCGCACTCAATGATGTTCTTGATGAAGGATTGCCTCTGCATCCTTTACAGGAGCAAAGAGACAGTGTGCGGGATTGGAGGCAGATTGGGCTCGGAATTTGCGGGCTTGCTGACTGTTTGATTAAACTGAAGATGGTTTATGGCTCTGATGAGTCAATAGAATTTTGTAATCTAATGGGTTACGCAATGACGCATCAAGCGATTTTAACCTCGGCCCTGCTTGCAAAAGCATACGGGGCCTATCCAAAATACGACAGGAGGGTGATTGATTCCGATTTCTTTGTAAATCATGAGTTTACAGACATCGTTGGATTAGTAGAAGCATACGGGCTTAGGAACTCACAGTTGTTAACATGCGCTCCCACTGGGTCTATTTCAACAATGATAGGGGTGAGCGGAGGCCTTGAGCCAATCTTTGCCAATTATTACACGAGAAAAACACAGTCGTTACACGGAAAAGACGTTGAGTACAAAGTCTACACGCCGATTGTTGAGAAGTACATGAAAGAACACGGCATCACGGATGATGCAGACTTGCCGGGTTATTTTGTTTGCTCACATCAAATCCACTACATGGACAGAATCAACATGCAATCCGTATGGCAGAAGCATATAGATGCATCTATATCCTCTACAGTTAACCTGCCTAACAATGCAACCATTGAGGATGTAGAGAAAGTCTACATGGAAGCGTGGAGCAAGGGGCTAAAAGGTATCACCGTGTATCGCGATGGATGCGCACGAAGCGGGATACTGACCACGGAATCAAAAAAGTCAGTGACTCAAGAGCAACACGACAAAGATTCCACTTGCGTTCCCGAACTGGGATATGGCACAGTGCTTCAAGTGGATGATGATGTAGTAGGTAAAAAGCGCAAGCTCATGACCGGTTGTGGCTCTATGCATGTAGTAGCTTTCTTTGACCCTATAAGCGGCCAACTTCTCGAAACATACCTCAGTAAAGGTTCAACAGGTGGGTGCAATAACTTCATGATTGGGCTCTCTCGCCTTATCTCACTTTCTGCGAGAGCCGGATGTGATGTCTACACGATTGCTGACCAGCTTGCCAGCTGTGGTGTTTGCCCCTCGTATGCTGTTAGGACAGCGACCAAAAAAGACACCTCGCAGGGTTCCTGTTGTCCTGTGGCTATTGGACGAGCATTGATTGCCATGCACGAAGAATTTATATCAGAAATTTGTGCGGACGAAGATGAATCGCCAACGGTTGTAACGAGCAAGACTGTCCAGTCTGTTGCCAAATCGACCTCATGCCCAGAGTGTGGGGAACCAACGATGGCCCACGAAAACGGGTGCGTCATTTGCAAGAGCTGCGGTTGGACGAAGTGTAGTTAGTTTTGAGTTGACTGGGGCTTGTCTGCCATAACAGGCCCCAAGAAAGGATGATAACAGAATATGTCAGAAAGCGAACAATATCGTTATCGTGTATATGGTGTCGTGCCTGTCACTGTTTCAACGGTGATAGAATCTGATACACCGCTCACAGACGCAGATGTCCTTGAGCTTGCAATTAACGACTTAAACTCTCTTGACACCTTTGTCGGAAACGGAGGAACGAATAAGATGTGTGGAGTTTGTGGAGAAGAAGATTTTGTCAACGCTGATGCTGAAATATCTTGGGATGAAGTGTATCGGATTTAGTGCAAATCAGAATCAGGCTTCGTAGGTAAGCAGAGTATGCATTGTAAAATGAGGAGGATGTTAATTGAACAACAATGAGATAAAAATTATGAGGACAGGATTTGGCAAAGAGCTTCCCTTGCCCCACTATCAAACAGAGTTTGCGGCAGGCTTGGATTTGTATGCCGCTATTGAAGAAACAATCATTCTTGCTCCACATGGGCGAACTCTGATAAGAACAGGTATTAAGGTTCAACTTCCGCCAGATTATGAAATGCAAATTCGCCCTCGAAGCGGTTTGGCCTTGAAGCATGGCATCACAGTTTTGAACTCCCCCGGCACAATAGATGCCGATTACAGAGGCGAGGTTGGAGTAATCCTTATCAACCACTCCGAGGTTCCGTTCTGTATCAATAAAGGAGACAGAATCGCACAGGCTGTTATCAGTGCAGTTGCTAAGCTTCCTATGGTTGAAGTGGATGCTCTTGACGAGAGCGAGAGGGGCGAAGGCGGATTTGGCAGCACCACCAAGATAAAGGAGGGTTTTAATGAGGATAGTGAAAGCAGGATATGAGATATTAACACAAATTGATAGGAGCGCATTTTTGAAATCAATTGAGTTGGCAGGCCGGACATGCTATAAATCCGAGGATAAAATTACGGAAGAATCAGCGCCTAAATTTGTAAGGATGCTTATAAAACGCGGACATGAAGCGATGATTGAGCACGCGCCCAGTATATCTGTTAAATTTATCTGCGACCGTGGGGTTTCTCACGAGATTGTGCGGCATAGATTGTTTAGTTTTGCCCAAGAATCAACACGATATTGTAACTACGGGAAAGAAGATAGCATAATCGTTATCGAGCCGTGCTTTTGGCTGCATGTACCAAACTCCCCCAAAGTAAGCTGGATGAATTATATGTGGGTTGAGTTGATGCTCAAAGCCGAGGATGCATATATGAAATTGCTCCAAGAAGGCGCGTCGCCGCAAGAGGCTAGAGCCGTTTTGCCAAACAGCCTCAAGACAGAAATTGTTGTGACGGGCAATGTACGTGAATGGAGACATTTTTTCAAGCTCCGAGTTGCCAAGGAAGCACATCCGCAAATGCGAGAGCTTGCCATGCCATTACTAAATGAGATGAAACAGATATTACCTGAAATTTTTGATGATATTGAGGTGAACGAATGATAGTTTTGATAGGTGAATCCGGCTCCGGCAAGAGTACGATTGAAAAAGAGCTGTCCGCTGAGTATGGTTTTGAGAGGATTGTTTCCTACACGACTCGCCCAATGAGAGATAGGGAGGTTGACGGAGTTGATTATCACTTCATTAACGAACTTTGCTTCCTCCAGATGTTGGTAAATGGAGCCTTTGCAGAATCCACTTCATACAACGGCTGGCATTATGGCATTTTGAAGGATGATTGCAAGGACAACAGGATTGTCGTTGTTGAACCATATGGTCTGAGACAGTTGAAAAAAGTTGACGGAATCAATGTAAAAACAATCTATATCAAAGTGCCTGAGCAAGAGCGTATTGTCAGAATGATGAAAAGGAGAGACAAAACCATCGAGGTATTCAGGCGAGCCATCTCCGACCAAGGCGTGTTCCAAGGGATTGAGGATGAGGTTGACTTTGTTGCCGATGGGGATATGCCGCTGGAGGATGTTCTTGAAGAAATCACCCATTGGCTGGAAGATGAGGGTATCTCTCCACACAAACCGTTTGTGCAACGCAGTATGTCTGAGATATGGGACAAGCCGTCAGCCGTTGTAATCAATGCGCTTGGAGGTCAAGCTGCGAAGGAGTGGGATAATGGCTTTTGACTTTCTTGGAAATGAGCTGCATATGGGTGATTCAGTTGTGGCACTGTCTTATGAGGGAACTTCATCTCGATACATAAAGGGATATATAACACGATTGACCGCTGAGACAGCGTTAATCAAATACGAAGGCAGAGAACGCAGATTCTATCACGGGAAACTAATTAAATTGCTTGAAGGGATGTATCCAACGAAATGAGTGTGTACAATCCAGCCAATAAATGTAACCCTTACCAAATAGCCATAGACCTTGACGATACCCTCTCCTGCTTTGGAGAGACATGGCTGGCTATGTACAATGAAAAGTCAGGGGACAACCTCACATTGGAGCAAATAACCGATTGGGAAATCGACAAGTTCATTCTTCCTGAATGGCGCGGTCGTGTGTTGTCTGAGGAGATTGTTTACAGTGAGGGCTTCTATGACAAGGTTCCTGTTAAAGAAGGAGCTGTTGAGTTCATGCGTTGGGCCTGTGATAATTTTCGAGCGGCAATAGTAAGCGCAACGCGGCATGATGCTGTTGCTGACAAAGCTCGATGGATTCAAAAGCACTTTCCTTTCTTCGACATCAAGGACTTTATCATCTGCCATGATAAGCAGGCTATTAAAGCACACGTTTTAATTGATGATGGGCTTCATAATTTATATGGCTTTCGAGGGGGTAAAATCCTTATTGACAGGCCATGGAATCAAGAGAGCGATACTGATCAAATTACAGAGAATTTGAGAGTTGATAATTTGATGGACATTCAACGGCTTGGCACAGGCTTCTTTTTGCATTGGGCTCCATGTAAAGAAAGAGGAGGGAATCATGCTAGAGCAATACAATGATTTGTTGTCTGTAGATGACCTTGCAAAGATATTCAATGTCTCCAAAGCAACAATCTACAAGGAAATAAAGAGCGGGATATTTGGAAGATGTATACAGATTGGCCGAGAGTTTCGATTTTCGAAGGTCTACATAATAGATAAATTGTTTTTATGTAACGACATCGCACCATAAAAATGTTTGATGACAAAGAGCCTCTTTTGTGCTATAATGAAGTTGGATTGTTTATAGCATGAGTGAGGCTCCCAAGTTATCATTGCGATGAAAGGAGTTTTAGTCATGACTGTCAGTTTAAGAACTAAGAAAGATCGTCCAAATTACTATGCGGTTATCTACGACAAGGAGGCTGAGAGCAAAAGCAAGCAACGATTGTGGCTATCAACCGATATACCTATCAAAGGGAATCATAAAAGAGTGGCTGAGACAAGAGCTAGAGAATTGTTAAGCGAATATGAGTTACGAAAAGCGAGGGTTGAAGATCAAAAAGCCAGAGAGAAAGCAACACGCAACATGATATATCCACAGGATATTTTATTTTCTGAGTTTTTAAAGGCGTGGTTTGTGTATTTTGAAGGGAAGGTTCAATCTTCAACATACGAATCATACCGCATGGCGTTAAATACAAATATCATCCCGTTTTTTGAATCCATCAATGTTGCAATGTGTGATTTAACGCAGCAACACATCCAGCGTTTTTGCGATGAAAAAATGAAAACACATTCAGTCTGCAGTGTTCGAAAGTTTTTAGCGAACATCTCGAAGTGTCTTGATTATGCAATAAAACACAATCTGGTGACGAGTAATTATTCTAAAACGGTGGAATTGCCAACAAAAACACCTTATACAGGAGCAAAAACATACAACGAAACACAAATCCAGAGGTTACTAACAATTGCAAAAGGAGACCCTCTTGAGATCGTGATTTTATTAGCCCTTGTTTTCGGCCTGCGTAGAAGTGAAGTCCTTGGATTGAAATGGAGCGCTATTGATTTCGAGCATAAAACCATTACGATCAATCACACCGTCGTTAAGGCGGGGAATCTCTTGCATAAAAAGGACATTACAAAAAACAAGTCAAGCTTCCGTACCTATCCTCTCCCTACTGCTGTAGAAGCTAAGCTCTTAATGCTCAAGGAGCAACAGAATTTATTAGCCTCTTTGCAGCCAAATGACTACGAGAGCGAAGGGTATGTTTGCGTTGATGCAAGAGGAACATTGCTCAAAACCGGCTATATCAGCAAGCACTTTCATGTTCTTCTTGAAAGAAACAAGCTTGAGCCAATTCGATTCCACGATTTGAGGCATTCATCGGCGACATACCTACGTAGTCTCGGCTTTTCGATGCGGGATATAAAAGAATGGCTAGGACATGCAGATATATGCACCACGATGAATATATATACACATCTTGACATTGAGGATAAGAAAATAATCTCCGAAAAACTCAGCGAAAGGCTGTCATTCCTCGATTCCTGAATGATTTATTTACGATTTGTGTGAACATCTGTGTGAACAACGCGCCAGAATACGTGTGAACATGAAAAATGCCGCAAGCCAAAAGTCCTAGAACCCTTGATTTTACGGCATTTTTAACCATATGCGGATGACAGGATTTGAACCTGCAATCCGTGAGGAACCAGATTCTAAGTCTGGCGCGTCTACCAATTCCGCCACATCCGCTTATTTCTTTTGCGTCATCCATTATAAACCAACCGCCACGCGTTGTCAATCCCCGGCGCATGTAACTTGAAGAAATTTCACGGTGGCGCTTGCTTTTTCTTCTCGCTTTGCGTATAATAAAGAAAACAGAAAGGCTTTGAAAAGAAAAGTACGCGCCAGAACCCTTTACAGAGAACCCGCAGATGCTGAGAGCGGGCAAGGCGGACGATGCGGAAAATGGTCTTGGAGCCGTGCACCGAGGGCGAGCATCTGCGCTTGCATTAGGCCGCGACGGGCGCGCCCGTTAAAGCGCAAGGGTTTCGCCGGATCATTTCCCGGCCGAACTCGTTAAGGCCGCCGCCGTGAGGCATCGGCAAACTGGAGTGGTAACGCGAGGCATACGCCTTCGCCTCCAAAGGAGTTTCCTTTGGAGGTGAGGGCTTTTTCTTTTGGGTAACCACAAAAATGTAGAAATGAGGGATTATTTATGAAGATACTTATAGGCGGCGCATGGCCGTACGCGAACGGCTCTCTGCACATTGGCCACATCGCCTCGCTGCTCCCCGGCGACGTGCTTGCGCGGTATCACCGCGCGGCGGGGAACGAGGTTTACTATGTCTCCGGCAGCGATTGCCACGGTACGCCCGTCGCCATACGCGCCCGGCAGGAAAGCAAATCACCGCGTGCCGTCAGCGATTATTACCACGCGGAATTTGCCGAAGTGTTTGGAAAGCTCGGTTTTAGCTACGATCTGTACGGTAAAACCTCGGATGCGGCACATGTTGATTTTGTGCAAGCGTTCCATAAAACTATGTATGAAAATGAGGACTCGATTTACGAAAAATCCGCGCCGCAGGCGCATTGCCCCTGTTGCAACACCGTATTGGCCGATAGATTAGTCGTCGGGCAATGCCCGTCCTGCGGGGCACGGGCGCGCGGCGACCAATGCGACGCCTGCGGCCACGTGCCGGAGCCGGAAGCGCTTCAAAACCCGCAATGCGCGGCCTGCGGCACGGCATTGGCGTTTTACGGAAGCAAGCACCTATACATCGCGATATCCAAGCTGGCGGCGCAGCTGCAAGCGTATTTGGACGCGCACAGCATAACCGCGCAAGGAGCGGACATTTGGCGCAAAAACGCAATCGCGTTCACGAAACGTTATATAGACGAAGGCCTGCGCGACCGCGCGATCACCCGCGCACTGGATTGGGGCATCGATGTGCCAAAAGAAGGCTTTGCGGACAAAAAAATCTATATCTGGGCGGAAAATGTGCTGGGGTATTTATCCATGAGCCATGCCGCCGCACGCACGCCGCAGGATTTTAACGCGCTTTGGCATAGTGGGGATGCTCTGCATTACTACGTCCACGGGAAGGACAATATCCCCTTCCACACCATCATACTGCCCGCGCTGCTCCTCGCGCACGGCGGCGGCTGGCGGCTGCCGGATGTGATTGTCTCCGGCGAGCACTTAACACTGGAGAAGCAAAAGATTTCCACAAGCCAAAATTGGGCGATTTGGGCGAAGGATATTGTTAACCGCTACCACCCCGATTCGCTCCGTTATTACTTCATTGCCTGCGGGCCGGAAAAGCGGGACAGTGATTTCTCTTGGAGCGAATACGTGAATTGCCATAACAACGAGCTGCTTGGCGCATATGGAAATTTTGTGAACCGAAGCCTCGTGTTTATACAAAAATTCCAAAACGGCGTTGTGCCGGAGGGTACGCTTCCACCCGGTATTGCAAACCGTATTGCCGAAGCCTTCGCAAGCGTTGGCGCGCACCTGCATGCAGGACGCTGTAAGGACGCGCTCGGTGAAGCGTTCGCGCTTGTTCGGGAAGCCAACAAACACTTTGACGACGGCGCGCCGTGGAAAACGCGCACGGATGACCCCGCCGCCTGTGCGCAAACATTGTTTACCTGCGTGCAGCTCATCGCGAACCTTTCCGT
>JGI994J12354_10002566_pt1 | contig 17575 bp, 21 predicted proteins | sample IntmicLarv3ML3BL_FD_12354 | JGI IMG/M metagenome (IMG submission 12354) | reverse complement strand
AATTCTTGTCGCTATAATTATTGGTAGGGGAAGCTATGAGAGGACTTGCATTATTGCAATTTAGGGAAAAGAAGAAGGGGAATTGAATATGAAAGCATTGCGGCCTAAAGAGCTTGAATTGATGTCGGTATTTTGGGAATTTGAAGTTCCTCTGACTACAGCAGAGATTAAAGAACAATCAGTCGGCCATAGTTGGAGTGATTCCTCTCTTGGTGCTATGATCACCAGACTTGTAAAATTTGGATTTTTAGAGGTCGTCGGGAAATTTCAAAAGAAGAACATTATTTGTAACACATATCAAACTGTGGTTCCGAAAGATAAATACTACGGAGAACTTATTTCAGAATCAATCGGGCGGGCAAGTCCGGCATTCGTCCTCGGATTTCTCTCAAACTTGAAAGCCAGCGGAGACATCGACCGCGAAACTGTCGAAAAAATGCAGCAGATGTTGGATACATGGAAGGATTGATATTTGCTTGCATATAACCGCTTATTCTTTCATCACAGCACTCGTCTGGTTCGCTCTGTTTTCGCTCTTCATTTCGCTTCTGCGAAAAAACGTCAATTTTATCAGGCATCTCTATGTTCATTCGCTCTTGCTTCTTGTCGTTATGACGCTCATTCGGGTGATATTTTCTGTCGATAGCAGGCACTCGCATGTTATTGTGTCTGAGAAATGGCTGCCTGCGATCATCCGAGCAATGACATTTCCTCTGGTGTATATTAGGGAAACGCCTATTTCTCCGCTTTTCTGCTTGCTCGTGATTTGGTGCTTGGGAATCGTTGTAAATATTGTCCTGCTGTTAGAAAAGACCATTGGGACAATGAAGCGTAATGCCGGGATGAAAAGCCAGATGAGTCCTGAGCTTTCAGCATTGATTGCATCCATGCCCGGCTTTCCTTCTCATGTGAAGGTGATTCAGCACGAGGTCGTCGGCTCCGCAATTATGAGCGGTCGATGGAGGCCTGTTCTTTTTCTTCCTGTTATAGAGCTGGATGCAGAGGAATGGCGTAGCATCATTGAGCATGAATTAATGCATTTAAGGCAGAATGATTTCTTCACCAAGACTCTGGTATCATTTTTTCGCATTATATTTTGGTGGTATATACCAATTCGCCTAATTGCAGAAGAAGCAGATCACATTCTGGAAATTAAGTGTGACGATGCTGTGCTAAAAAATGCCTCGATTGAAGCCGTGGACTATTATTCATCAGCGCTCACGAAAATAGCATGGTCCCTCCTAGCTGACGAAAATGGCGAGAGCACTGCTGGTAAACTGTGGTTTCAGCGCAAAGGCAAAGCAGAAAATGAAATGCTGCTCCAACGATGTGAATTGATTCAGCACTACAGAGAACCAACGAAAAGTTGTGCTCTAACCGCAGGACTTCTGGTCATTGGATTGGTGTTGTTCGTGTTATCGTATAGTGTCATTTTGCAGCCGGTTTTTGCTCCCGAAATAGATTCAGAGAATGATTTTCAAATTGTAGAGGGTGAAATGACCCTCGTAGAGTTGCCGGACGGCAGGTTTGAATTATATATAGATGGCATTTTTGTGGCACTGGTCGAAAATCAGGAGAACGTTCGATATGGAGATTTATTTAAAAGAGAGGATGGTATGATACCATGAAAAAAAGAATCATTGCGCTTATGCTCTTTCTGTTCCTTTTACCCACAACGGCTTTTGCAATGCCTCAGGCACAGGAGGCAGAAATAATTGACCCCGGCACTGATATTCAGGCAAGAGTTGAGCAAGTTAGTTACTATTACCGAGTGGTAGATGGAAGGCTCCAATACCGCATTTGGTCTGCAACCTACGGCTATTGGCTCACCGATTGGGCTTGGGCATAAACAAATACAGAAAAAGTGGCTGCATTGCAAAATAAGCAATGCAGCCACTTTTTTCTTGTTGATAAATGAGGTTTGCGGAAGCCTCGTGAAGAAACTATTTGCGGTGCAGATTTCTAAAGGAGGGCAGCATAAATCAAGGCAAACAGGATGGTGCAGATTGAAATTACTGCGATTGCAGCTAGGAACCCATCCTTTCGCCGCTCTTTCCTGTACCACTTGGACTGCTTAAGCAGCGAAAGCGCCTGCTGGTTATCTGCCCAGAGCTGCTGATATTTCCTATATTCCTCTGTATCCGTGTCCGGAGAGAGTTCCACCTTACTTAACATGAGGAAAATCCTTTGCTGGTAACGAAATTGTTCTTTCTCTGGATGCTTTTCCTTTGTGTACATGATGCCCTCCTCAGCTTACCCGCCATATTTATTGCTGCAGAACTACGCATCATAGAAAATACTGCAGCTTGAATCTGTGTCTTAAATCAATTATAGGGTACAAATAAAAAACTTTCAAGCAGAAAGGGCGGAAATATTATCTATTTCCGATTCGAAGGTAAAAATTCTGTATAATCACACCATGACAAGGTGGTGATATTATATGGATGGAGAGCGGCTGCAGGAACTTCGAAAAGATACTGGTTTGAAGCAAGATGAACTGGCAAAGGCAATCGGTGTTTCGCTTTCTTCGGTGAAAGCATACGAACAGGGCCGAAGCAGTCCAGATGATGCAGTGAAAATTAAATATGAATAACATCATCCCTTTTCATGAGAGCCCGCACCACAAAGCCGCAGAGAGAAAAAAGATAGAGGACACCCTGAAATATCACATGGCTTTGTCTGTTTTTCGGCGGCTGCGGCGGGAGAAAGAACTGACAGCACAGGAATTTGAAACCTGCCAGAAAATCCTGGCGCAGAAGTGCAATTATCAGGGCTTTTGCACCGGGCTGGAAACGGCGAAGCGGACTGTGTAGGAATGCCGGAAAACCTTTGTATTGCATAGCTTCGACCACTGTATCTTGATATGATGGATGCAGTGGGAGGGCGAGAACTTCCCCGAGAAAGAGAGGTTCAGAACATGATGCAAACGCAAACCATTCACTATATCCCGCCAACGGCGCAGAGTGGCATAGTCCTGCGGGTAGCGGCCTACTGTCAAGTGTCCAGTGACAGCGAGGATCAGCTCGAATCCTATGCCGCCCAGCTTGAGCATTATGACCAGCTTATAAGAAGCACACCCTCGTGGGAGCTGGTCGACCTGTATGCCGACGAGGGGCTCACCGGCACCAAGGCCGACACCCGTGAGGATTTCCAGCGGCTCCTGCGGGACTGCCGCAAGGGGCTTATCGACAAGGTGCTGGTGAAATCCATTTCCCGTTTTGCTCGCAACACCAGAGATTGCTTGGCGACAATTCGTGAGCTAAAAAGCCTCGGCGTGGCGGTGCTCTTCGAGAGAGAAAACATTGACACCGGCAGCATGGGCGGCGAGATGATGCTTGCCTTTTATGGTGCTCAGGCGCAACAGGAGTCAATGGCAATCTCCAACAATATGCGCTGGAGTTACCAACGGAGAATGGAAAGCGGGGAATTTATTACCTGCTGCGCTCCTTATGGGTACGGACTTATCAAAAGTAGTGAACTTTTTATTGGTGAATCAAAAGCAAACATTGTGAGGGATATTTTTGAACAATATTTAGCTGGCACCGCTACTGATTTTATCGCCAAAGAACTAAATAGCAGAAAAATACCTCCTCCTTATGGCGGCGCAATATGGCACCATAGTACAGTGCTGAAAATTCTAAAGAATGAAAAATATATTGGCGACACCCTCTTGCAAAAAACGTTTACAACAGCGGACTTTCCATTTGCTCGAAAAAATAATAATGGTGAACAAATTTCCTACTATGTTGAAAACAGTCATCCAGCGATTATTGACCGAAAGGATTTTGAAAAAGCTAAACAGCTTCGTGAGCAAAGAAAAGAACAATTTCGAGTAATCACACAGCGTGGTGGCTATCCATTCGTAAAGAAAATCACCTGTGGATACTGCGGCTATCACTTTGTTCGCCGAGTCTCTGGGAAGAAAACCTATTGGGTATGCTACCAGCATACAGTAAGTAAAGACAACTGCTCGGTCGGACGCATCCCTGAACCTGCACTGGAACAAGCCTTTCTCCGTCTCCACCAGAAGCTCCGCCAGAACCATCAAACCATCCTCGCTCCCATGCTGGAGCAGCTTACCACTTTGCAACAGCGTTCCACTGTACAGCAAACCCGCATCGCAGAAATTGATAGCGAAATTACCAATACCGGGCGGCAATCTATGCTCCTCCACCGTTTACACGGTCAGGGTCGCATGGATTCCGCCTTTTACTATGCCCAAAGCCAGAACCTCAACCGACAGGTCAATGCCCTCCGGCGAGAGCGCAGACGGCTCGCAGAAAACAACGAGGACGAGAGCATCGACCAGACAGCGATGCTTATTGATGTCATAAAAAACAACCCTGAACAGTTGAAGACCTTTAATTCAGAAATCTTCCACAGCATGGTGCAAAAAATCATTGTGTCCGACCAGAGCAAGGTGCAATTTGAACTGATCAACGGACTGGTGGTGACGGAGCAGCTATGAAGTCAAGACACATTCCATTCGGCTACCGCATTCGGCAGGGAGAAATTGAACTGCACCCACAGGAAGCCGAGGCCGCCCGCCAGATTTTTCAAGCCTATCTCGAAGGCGATGGCTATACTACCATCACTCGCCAGCTTGCTGATGGCGACGTGCCCTACCGTCAAAACGTGGCGTGGAACAAGCACATGGTCAAGCGGATTTTGGAGAACCAGCGCTACTGCGGCGAGCAAGGATACCCCGCCCTGATTTCTCCCGCAGATTTCGAGGCGGTGGCTACCAAAAGAGCAGAAAAGCCGCAAAGCGTATCCCGCCCCAAACCGCCGAAAGCACCGCCGCCTGTGTACCGCATCCTCCCGTACCAGCCCACCGCCAAGGTGATACGGCTTACCAACGAAATCAATCGGGCGTTGGAGCGACGACCAAAGCAGGAGGAAATCCGCCCTCTAATTTTCAACCTCGCCGCAGAAAAATATGCCTCGATTGGAGTGACTGTCAATGAGTAGCTTAGCCAGAGTGATACATACCCGCCCCGCTAACCCTGCGCTGGCTCGCAATCCACAGGTCAGCGAGCAGAAGCTACGAGTGGCAGCATATGCCCGTGTCAGCACAGATAACGAGGAGCAGCTCACCAGCTACAATGCGCAAATCGCCTATTACACGCAAAAAATCCAGAGTAACCCAAATTGGACGCTGGTGGGCATTTTTCCCGACGAGGGCATCAGCGGCACCGGCACAAAAAAGCGTGATGAATTCAATAGCTGATGGCTCTGTGCAGGCGTGGAAAGGTCGATCTGATTCTCGTCAAATCTATCTCCCGCTTCGCTCGCAACGCCCTCGACTGCATCGACCATGTGCGCAAGCTGAAAGCCATGAATGTGGGTGTTCTGTTTGAAGAACAGAACATCAACACCCTTACCATGGACAGCGAAATGGTGCTCACCATGCTCTCCGCTTTTGCGCAAGCTGAAAGCGAATCCATCAGCGCCAATGTCCGCTGGGGCAAGCGCCATGCCATGAAGCAGGGCTTCAATACAAGCAAACTCTCGGTTATGAGCGTGGCGAGGATAACAAGCCGAAAATTGTTCCCGAGCAGGCCGATATTGTCCGCCGAATTTTTGGGAGCTTCCTCGCCGGACACAGTGTGCCAAAAATCAAGGAAGAACTGGAAGCCTAGCAAGTTCCGTCCGCAACCGGCAAGCCAATCTGGTCAACCGCTGTGATTAATTACATGCTGCGCAATGAGAAATACATGGGCGATGCCCTGCTGCAAAAGACGTATATTGTGGATTGTATCAGCAAGCAGGTGAAGAAAAACAACGGCGAGGTAGCTCAATATTACATTGAAAATAATCACGAAGCCATCATCCCCAAGGACATGTTCCTGCGTGTGCAGGAGGAGCTTGCTCGACGCAGTTCCAAGCGGCGGGTGTCGAGCAAGGCGCTCACAGAGCGGGGGAAGTACAGCAGCAAGCATGCCCTCACCGGACTTCTAGTCTGAGGTGACTGCGGCACAAATTATCGGCGGGTGACATGGTCGAAAAACGGCAAGAAGAAGGGCATGTGGCGGTGTATGAATCGCCTGGAGAATGGACCAACCTACTGCAAGGAATCTCCGAGCTTGGAGGAAACTAGACTGTATGAGGCCATCAAGGACAGCCTGAACCGCATCCTTGACCTGCGGAATGAGGTGCTGGAAACCATCGAGGACACCCTCCAAATCGCCCTCAGCGGCGGGGAGAATCCCCTTGACCAGCTGGCGACACAGCAAGAGATTAGCAGGCTGGAAGAAAAGGCAAACGACCTGCTTGAATTGGCGAAGGGCAGCGGCGACAGTGTGCACTATTTTGATGCACCACTCGCTGCAATTTATGAGCAACGCACCGTCTCCTGTTGGACAAGTTGGCCGAGGATGAGAAGCAGCGAGCCAAGGCGAGTGCAAGTTCGGCGAAGCTGGAGCGGCTGATGACCTCCATCCGCAATGCCCCGCCTCGCCTTGAAGAATATAGCGAAGAAATGGTAAGAGAAATCGTGGAGCAGGTGCAGGTGCTGGATGCAGAACACCTGATTGTGACCCTCAAGGGCGGGATAGAGATGGAAGTTTGCATCACATCAAACGAAGTATCAGCGTGAAAAAGACACGCTTCAGATATAGCTGGTCGGGAGAGCGGTGCGTGGATGTTGGTGATTTGTATATGAGAAAGGAAGGTTGCCATGGTATCATTGTGAGGTGATGCCAAAATGGTCAACCTGCCAGACAGCAGCAGAAGGTCTATGTTCTGACAAAATAATGGTTGCCCTTGGATATATCGTAGAGTATAATAAGTATGTGGTAGATAATAGGAGAATTTTGCGCAAAAGGATAGAAGTTAGTGTATCGGTAAGGCTTAGACGACAGATGATGCCCGTTGCTTCGAATCGGAGATAGAGAAGGGTTGGCTCTTATGGCAAGAAAAAACATCTTTGAAAAATTGGCAGAGCACTGGGACTTAAATAGAGAAGTCTCTCGCATATATGAGTTGGTTCACATAAAAGACTCCATCGGAGTAAGGAAAACCAGATGTACGCTTGAAGATTTTGTTCGTGATGACTGTTTTTCTAAGTGGAAAAATAAAAAGCGTTGTATAGATTTAGATGATTTCTTAGAAACACTAACTTATGACGATATTCGATATCAAGCTTACGAAGATGTTGAGGCATTTTTGGAGTTCATTGAAATTGTGTACAATTTGCATCAGTTAGCTTTTGTAGAAATCAATCAGTATGACGATTGCACGTGTTTAGATGAATTTGTCATACTAAAATCAATAATGGATGAATGCTTAGAACACTTTAATCACATGGCATATATTGACGAAGAAAAAGAGCAAGTATTAATTGTTGAAAAAGATGCCGCAGTGACCGCTGCCATTGAAATTGAAGAAGATGATGAGATTGCATTTGATATCCTTAAATATAATCACCATGCGCTCAAGGGAGAAATTGGGCAGAAAAAGTCCATTTTGCTTAAGTTAGGCGCTCAATTGGAGCCTCGACGTAGCGAACTCGAAGATGCTAACGATACGCTGACACAAAACATATTCATGCTACTGAATAATCTTAACATTCGACATAATAACTGTTCAGAGGGAGATTCAAAATATAAAGCAGTTGTCGCCGAGATGGTACCCGACGAGCTTGAAGCGTGGTACGATGAGTTGTATCAGATGTTGCTGCTTGCCAAATTAGAACTTGATAATATCGGGCGAATTGCTAAAGTTCAAGAACTTAGATCAAGACTCTAATTAGGAATGTGGCATATTTTATGCGGTGAATTAAAAAATATCAGCAGGAACAATGGCAAGTAAACTATAGGTGGACGAGTGGCTTTTGCCACTCGTCCACCTATATTAACAAATGTTAAAATAATTTGGCGACGATCTTTCTTATTTTTTCAGTGTTCAGACCAGCTCTATCCAACAGTAGCGCATAAATTAAGCTTTGAAGCAGCGCAAAGTTAAGCACATCGACAGCTGATAGCATCTTAATATCCCCATGCGCAGTGCTATTGCGATAGCTTTCATAGGCGGTTACAATATCCGCATCTTCTGGAACGCCACGCTCGCCTGTGTGCTTTTTCCGGATATCTATTATGCTTTCCTTATACCATTCAATGGTATATTGATATTTTTCTCTTATTGTGGTGTCAGAACGTTCAATGAGACTTCGAAAGCGTTTGTGATAGATGTTCTTTTCATTATGTATTCCGAAGCCGGATTTTTTCACTTCCTCATCTAGGACGTTCCGAAGCATTTCTTTTGCATTTTTAAATTGCTCATCAGTTTCACATTTATGGTGTGGAAAGCTCTTGTTAAACTCTCCCTCAAAGCTTAGTGCAGCGCTTAGCCATTTAATTGCATTGACCTTATGCTTCTCTGAGCTGCTCTCAGGGATATAATAATTGTTGTAATTTGAGGTCAAACGTTGTTCCGCAACCATAGTAAACAAGTTTGCAACATATTCTTTCCCAATATCATCAAAGGTGATACTACTGCGGAACTCCGGTTGATAATTACTACAATCAATTTGGAACATTTTAACAGCTCCGCACTTGCTATATGTTCCTGCACTTGGAGCATAAAACAGCTCGATACTATCGATTGGTATATCTTTTTGGAAATTAGTGAACACGAGAAAATCGAGGAGATAGAGGTAGTATTCCCCTAATTCCTCGGGCTGCTTTGGATGCTGAAAATCCATTGAAAAAACTGTATTTGCTGTGCCAAGTGCACTCGTATCAGGTCTAAATGGGATAATTGTTTTTACAGACAGCTTGCAGGTTATTTGTTCTTCATTTATCACGCACTCAAATGTTTCAACGGTATCTTCAGCTTTTTTTATTTGTAACGATTGAACACGCAAGGTATTGTCGTGGAATTCAATTTCCCTTGCTCTTTGCGGTGAAAAAAAGCCGTTTAGAGCCGTTGAAGCAAATTCAACCCTTTGAAATGATTCTATATCAACGCTAAATAGAGCAAACCACTGAAAAGTAATGGCGATGTTGGAAAAAATCAACCCTCCCATCACTTTGCAGTTGCACATGATTATTATTTGGTTGTCATTTGTAATGCCTCTAAGTCTTTTGATTTTCGACATATTTTCGAAATCACGATTATGCTCCCTTGGCTCCTGAACAATAGTCAAGACTTGCCCTTTAATAAAAAATGGATACCCTTTGTCGTTATATTCAAATTTCCCATATATCCCGTCAGTTTTCATTTGAATCGACCAACCCCCATAACTCTTGATGCTTTGTCGCAATCACAGCCTATGATTTCCTGTTTTACCTTAACATCAATAAATATATTATAATTTGAAAATGTGAAATTTGCAAGAAGGTAAGTGGTAAGAGTAATCAGTCTTGGAGCAGTCTTAATTAGACAGGAGGCGCAAGTCTTATTCGGCATTGCAGATTCGGCTACGCTGGGGAGATATTGCATCGAGAATGACCTGCTTCCGGACTTTGTCGGGTTGCCGGAGCGTGTGTACCAGCGCCTTGATTATAAATAGATTGGCAGTGATTACTGTCGCAGATTGAGTGGACTTTTTTATCAGGGGAATTTCATTTATAGAGTTCTTCTTTCTTTAATGCAGAGAAAATGCCTCTGCCACGGCGTTGTCTCGTGGTCTGCCGGAGCGGGAAAATGATTGGACAATCTTGTTCATGCGCAGGAGGTTGCAGCGTGCTTTTGAGGTGTATGCGCAGGCTCAACTTGCTTGGTTTGGGCATGCTACGGCGATGCAGCCAGATTCTATTGTAAAGATGGATTGGTAGACACACTGAAGTCTCTCATGATATACTAAAAGCAGGGGGTGTCTCCGTGAAGAACAACAAACGCTATCTAATTCAAGGATTTGCGATATCTTTTTTTGCGCTTCCGATTTTTGCTCAATTCATCGCTTTCGTGGGCGGTTCTCTTTTTCTGATTTCCGACTTGGTCGCTCCAGTGCTTACGGGTTCTGTTGCGATATTTGTATTCGCTTTTCTTTGGAACGGAGTATCAAAATGGGAGAGTCTCCCCACGAATGCCTTTGTTCGTTATTTTCCGATTTTTGCGGTGTTCCTCTGGAACATGCTCATTTTCGTTGTCCCTTTTGGTCTTACAGGCTATCAGTATGCAGACAATACGCTCAACACAGCCTTGTTTTTTGGCGGATTTCCTTGGCTGGGGGCGCAAATTTACTTTTCCGTTATCGGCGATTATGCTTCTTATCTCTTCCTTCAAATTGCTGCCTATGGGCTTTCAGTAATCATCTTTCACATTTGCTGCGTTCGACGCAAGCGTGACACCGAGCAGCTTGGAAAGGTCTCTATTTTGCTTGGTCTTTCTCTCATTGTCTGCTGCGTTTGCGGGTATCAATTCGATCAGAGAGGCAAACTCACCCTCTCTTCAGATTACAGCGTTTTAAAAGTGGAGGACGAAATCAGCCTCTACCAATATACTCCCTTCCGCCCCGACAATCTGCTCAAAGAGCCTGCTTCGCCGCCATCCCTGTCCATTGACAGCGATTATCCTCGCATCGACGGCGCAACCGCCGCCTACCCGGTCTATGGCGCCATGGTTCAGGCAATCTATAAGGGTCTGGATGCCAAATCCGTTTCTGAATACGTGTCCTGCTCCAAAACAAACGAAGCCTATGAACGACTGCTTCATGGCGAAATTGACATGTTCTTCGGCGCCCAGCCATCCAAACAGCAGATGGAAAAAGCCAGTCAAATGGGGATTGAATTTCACCTGACCCCGATTGCGAAAGAGGCCTTTGTCTTTTTTGTCAACAGCGAAAACCCAGTTGACGGCTTAACCGTGGATCAGATACAGAACATCTATCAAAAGGACATTGTCAACTGGCAGGAGGTTGGGGGGCTGCCTGAACCTATTCTCCCCTTCCAGCGTCCCGAGGATTCGGGCAGTCAGACCATTATGCAAAAGGTTATGGAGGGCAAAAAACTTCCTCTGCCTCTTCGTGAAGAGTACGCAGCAGGCATGGGCGGCATGGTCAACGCTGTTGCGGCTTACCGCAACTACACCGGCGCCATTGGTTATTCCTTCCGATATTTTACCACGAGAATGAAGTCCAATGAAAGCATCAAGCTGCTCAGCATCAACGGTGTCGAGCCTAGCATTCCTAATGTCCGCTCCGGCGCATATCCATTTACGGTTGATGTTTACGTTGTGACAGTGAAAGAACCGACAGGCACGGCAAAGGCTCTCATTGACTGGATTTTATCCGCAGAGGGACAGGATATGATTGAACGCTGCGGCTACGTCGGCAACTAGCGTATCTATCTTCTTCGTCTGCCCATGCGACAAACCAAATCCGATCCACCCAAACAAAGGAGGCTTCTATTATGATGCGCAAACAAAAAATTCTCGTTCTCGTCCTCACCGTCGTTCTGATACTTGCTGTGTTTCCCTCAAGCCATGCAGCGCCTATGCCTGTCATCTCCCACTACGCCTTTCAGCCCAATGGCACGCCTTATCACTACTACAGCTTTGGCGACGAGGTCTTTTACCATGTCGCATACGATAGTGTTTCTAAATGCTATGGCTATCATTTAGGCGGCTTGCCTCGTAGCATTGCGGCCGACGGATGGCTGCGAGACACCATACCCATCAACGGCACCTATCAATATGTCAATGCCCGCTATCAGACAGATGCGTTGGATTCCGCCGCTTATCCGGCGGAAAACCAAGACCTGCTGCTCATGCTCACCATCGCCGGGCAGAACGGGCCCGCCACCTTTGACTCGGAGAGCGGCACATTCACGCTCTATATGAAGCCCGGCGCAAGCCTCAACGCTCAGGAAATAAACGTCACCCCCACCTCGCTGGGTTACCGCCACTACCATGGCACTGTGCGCTGGTGCCTCACCAACGACGTCAAGGAACAGGAGCGGCTGGCAGCGTTGTACACAGCAATGGTCGTTGGTAACAGTGAATCCATTGAAGAGAGCTGGGAAGCCTTTAACAAGCTGTTCACTGCCACAACGGAGAATCGGGTTGACCTGTCAAAGGAAACCTGGCTGACCGTTTTTGGCAGTGCCCTCGGCGGGTATCGGTGGCCTGAATTGTCCCAGTTCAAAATTGTTGTCTCCACCGATGAAAGTCCTTTGGCGGCGCAGCCGCTCCTCCTGCCTCGCACCGCAGACTTCGACCAGCGCCTGCTCTATCAGGCCCATTTGGTTTTTAGCTTTACCGACTACACAAGAAAACCACTGGTGTTTACCCTCAACGATCAGACGCCACCTGAAAAAGCCGTTACCTACAACGAGTTTATGTGCGTCGTCAGCAGGGATTATCTGGCTTCCCTCCCTGTCGGTGACACTGTCACTCTCGCTGTGCGCTTTGATGACGGCACACAAGACACGGCAAGCATCCACATCACCGACACCACCGATATAGTGTACACTCCGATATTTACCGATGTGACGGTTGCCTCTGCCGCCTGGGAATTTATTTACCCTCTGGTGCAAAAGGGCATGATTACCGATTCTGGCGATAGCTTCTGGCCTGACGAGAGCATCACTCAAACCGAGTTTTACGCTTTGCTGAAACATGCTGGTCTGCAAACAGAAGCCCCCACATCTCCTGATGCTGATATGGTCGCTGCTGATGCACAGGTTCTGCTGTTCGACCTGCTTACATCGCAGCAAACGGAGCGGTACGCTGCACTGAATAAGCAGCATCTTTGGCTCCCCAACACCTATGGTGACATGGACTCTGATGACTTCCGATTTTTCGACGCACTTTGGCCGAATGCAGACAGTAGCTCCGACCTGAACCATCCCTTCACTCGTGCCCAAGCCGCCGAGGTCATGGTTCGTTTTCTCGGACTGCTGGACTACGCAGACGGCCTCCTTGCCTATCAGAGACCAACGGTCGCACCGACCTCGTCTGCCATCCTGCTCAACGGAGAAGCCATCGTCTTTGACGCATACACTATCGGCGGAAACAACTATTTCAAGCTCCGGGATTTGGCCTTCGCGCTCAATGGCACGGAAGCGCAGTTTTCTGTCGATTACAACGAACAGACCCGCCGCATCTCTCTCTTTTCCGGAGAGAGTTATCTCCCCGTGGGCGGTGAAATGAGCGGAAAGGGCAGTGCCCCGCAGACGGCGAATCTCTCGCCGCAGACACTGCGTGCTGACAACAGCTATTACGGTTTGGAGCCCTATGAGATTGCCGGGAACAACTACTTTAAGCTCCGGGACATCGCCGCTCTTCTTGATTTCAGCGTCCAGTGGGACGGCGCACATAATGCCATCCGCATCGACACAAGCCTTCCGTATGAGCCCGAATAAGCTACTTGAGATAGCATGGCAGTTCCTCAATATGCCCTGACTCCTGTCGAGCAAGTGCGCAAAGCCGACGGTATTTGCACTGCAGGTATGAATACTATAAAAATCAAGATAGGTGATAATATGAAAAGAAGAATTTTCGTCCTTGCCGGCGCCCTCGTGTTCTTGCTCTCTGGCTTGCATGCGGTTGCCGCAAGTGCGAAGCCTCAAGTACTGGAAGCCGCTATCGCAGTTTATTTGGACGGCGGGGCGCTAGACTTTGATGTGCCGCCTTTGGCTGTCTCCGGGCGGACGCTGGTTCCTTTCCGCAAAATTTTTGAAGCACTGGGCTACACAGTCACCTGGGATGCTGACACTCAGAGCGCCATCGCCGTGAGCGATACGCAGACAATTACCCTTCAGCTTGACAGCACCACTGTCACCTGCAACGAGGAAACCTATCAGTCTGACGTGGCACCTCTGGCCGTGGATGGACGCCTCCTTGTGCCGGTTCGCCTTGTGAGCGAGCTCTCTGACTGCGATGTACTCTGGAACGGTGAAACGCAAACTGTAACCATTTATCACAGGCAAGCGGTGGATCATGTTCCTGTCCCCTCTACTTTTGAATACATAGCTAGTGACGGCGAGTACTTGTATACCACGGACAACAAGGGAGGCACAGTTCAAATTTCCCTTGCGGATTTAACGATTAAGAAAACAATCCCTTATAGTACAAATGGCTACGCGATTCATGAGGGCGTTCTATACGGCCGATTTGGCCTCACAGAGCGTTTGAGCTACGCAGCCTATGATGTTTCGACTGGAAAAACCAAATCAATTACAGATTTTGGTGTGGGAGAAACTTACATTTATAATGACCAAATTTATTATGAACATCTGGAGTGGGGACCGTATAAAACCACCTTTTACCACATGGATATGGACGGCAGCGGGGAAACCAAGGTTTTTCAAGGCAATTATGATTACCCCCTCAGTGACATCATGATTGTGGATGACAAGCTCTTTAGCAATTATTCTCACGCCGCTTTTATGCTTCCCCTCGACACGTTGGAGGTTTTTGACTTAATCGAAAATCAGGGGCTAGACCACGAGAGCACCTTTGTCAATGACATGGCTATTTCTGGTGCTGATGTTTACACTGCCCTCGCCGAATATCGCAGCGAGGCCTATCCAATCACGCCTCTGGGCATTCTCCATTATAATTACCAGACCAATGAAAGCCGCCTGATTCCTATGGAAGTTTGTATGGATGAGTTGGTGGCGACGGACAACAGTATTTACTATTCGGTGGAGACGGAGAAATATGCGGTTCACAACATTTACCGCTGTGATCAAAATGGTCAAAACTCTGTTCTCGTGGCGGAGCATGTTTATCACGGCTGGATTCTCTCCGGCAACTATATATACGGCGTGGTGGACCATTCCGAGGAGCACACTGCGCTCACCCGCTTCAAGACCGATGGCTCAGGGAGCCAGACAATTTTACTGTTTCCGAGATAGGGATGTTTCCGATCGCTTTAAAGCACACCACAAAGCATTGATACAACTGAATTTCCACCACATGAGGGGCTGAGTAAGCGTTTGCGTTTGCTCAGCTTTTTTATTGTCATGAGAGGGTAAGTATATGTTGCGCAACGAGAAGTACATTGGAGATGCCCTTCTGCAGAAAACCTATGATGTGGATTGCATCAGTGAGCAGGTCAAGAAAAATAACAGTGAAGTTGCCCGATATTATGTTGAAAATAATCATGAAGCTAATGCCGGACAATCTGTCATCATAAAAGATGAATCCGAGATTGTTCGGCATCATTGCTCCATGTCTACTATTTATAGAAGTTGCTCTAGGTATTCAAGTTCTCCAATCCTTGCCAAAGAGCATTTTATCACCTGATAAATAAAGCCTGGTTTTTGNNCGCAATATTTCATCAATGTCTTCATTGTCTGTGCCGAGATAGTTATCCAATGCAATAAATATTTGTTTTTCGCTATATTGGTTATACATTTTCAAAATATTCTGGATAGTTTTGTTGTCTATATTATTGAATAAGAAAGAATCATGTACTACTACCGGCAAATCAGTTAAAGCCAATATTGCTAAATCAAACAGGATTAAATCAGTATACGCTTTACCCGTCCCAGTATTATCTCGCACTCCAAATTTGTATTCATTCGAAGACAATTCTAATAAAGGCGGCTTATTATTGCTGGTGTCAATTTTCAGACTAAGAGTTTCAATTTCTCTATTAATTTTGATTTGGAGTTCTTGTGTAATCGTTTTTAGTAACATGGTCAGGGTTTCAGAAGTTTCTCTTTTTTGATTGCTGTCAGCAGTTTTATCATCAAAAAGGTCGATTCTGCCCTGTAAATCTTCACGCTCTTTTATTGCTTGAACCAGAAGGGCAAAAGTTTCATCAACTTTTGTGGGAAGCCCCGTTGAAGCCTTTATTATGTTCTCATTTTCTTCTACTGATGAATTGATGCTTTTGAGTTTTTCCGTCAACTGCGTACGTTCTACTTGAAGTTCTTCTTTTAGAATATTTCGCAGACCATCGTGGAATTCCTGCACTTCTTCGACTCGTTGTAAATTAATATCAGGGAAGTATTCTGTTAATGACAGGAATACAGATGAATTGAGAGGCTGTACGCTATTAAGGCTTCTTTCATTCCTTCTAATCTCTCTTAGACAGCGACCTTGCGCTTTCAATAGCTCCCCTCGCCGCTCTAAAAGAGCATTATGATTTTCGTTTAAGTCAGAAGAATTTTGAACGTTGAACACAGAGATATTTCCCTTCAGATACAAAATTCTAGAGTCTATTTCGTATAATGCTTTAAGTAATTTTGTGTATTCACTTTTGTTTTTTGGTATATTTATCAAATGATAATTTGCAGCTGCATTGAGCGCCTTTCGCCTATTTTTCAAGTAAATATTTTGCTCATCAAGTTCACTGATTTGGCCATACAGGTTAAAAAGTTTAATCAAATCGGTAATTGCACTGTGTACGGTTTGAGCATTGTGCTTATACAGTGGCCGCTCAACGTCCTTATTGGACTTGTTCCACACTCTTATATACAGGCCTATCATTTCTCGTAATGAAAGATTTCTATCAGCAAGACCAGACTTTTCTAACAGTTCTTTTTGAAAGTAGTCAATCGACACTTCTTTTTGTGGAACGTATTCGTTGTTACATAAATACACCTTTCGTGGTTGTTTTGCATTTCTTTTATAGAAGAAAGAATTGTGGTCAAATGTATGGGTAAAACAAATGTCATGATTTCCAATTTGCCGTATTATATCTTCGTTAGATTTTGCGTAATAATCTCCCCCGAAAGCATAATCTACAATTTTAAGAAAGCTACTTTTTCCAATCGAATTTCCGTTGTGCTTTGCAGTTTCTCCGCTATATCCTTGGACAATATTCAATCCGGGTCCAAATGGAATTGACTTATCCTCTCCAAATGCACCACAATAGATATGTGTTAGCATACTTGCAATTCCCCATTTCTATATACTACTTTTCCCAATAAAAATAACGCATCTATTGCAAATAGGAAATGGCTTAGTTCGGTGATAGGATTCTTATTAGTTGATGACAACTTTTGATATAAGACGTACGGGGAAACAGGTGTTTCTCCAATCGTTTCGAGTATATAGGGCAGTTTTGAAAGCAGAGACTCTTCATATGTGACTGCTTTACTTGGCACTATCATTTTGAAAACACCTCACAATTCTGAATGTAGAAAGCTGTGATAAATGGCACTGCTAGTCGAAACTGGCGTTGCGTTTTTGTGTTTATCCAATCATTTATCAAAAAATAAATATCGTCTTGGGTGCGTCCGTCTACATGTAATTGCGTGTAGAACAGAGCGACTTGCTGAGCAATCAAGTCGCCAACGCCAGGTGTTTCATATTCCAATTGTTTCAGAGCACTTTTGATTTCTAAATAGTATTCTCTTACATCACGAGTAACAATATTTCTTGTGGCTAAGCTTGCGCCACTGCTCATCTTTTCGTCTACTTTTATTGCTCTATATGACAATCGCTTCTTTATATCATGTGTATTGACATTTTCAATTTGAACTAAAATCTGCAAAATATCTGTTTCAATGTTATTTTTCTGGTAGTGCGCTCTGGCTTTTTTACGTACCGATAGTACATTTTTTAGATTATAAAGTCTCAAATATTCTTCTCTCGTGCGAGGGTGGTCGAACTCATGATGACATGTTGGGCAAAGCATAAGTAGGTTATCCAAACTTTCATCATTATCAGAAAG
>JGI994J12354_10002565_pt1 | contig 17580 bp, 12 predicted proteins | sample IntmicLarv3ML3BL_FD_12354 | JGI IMG/M metagenome (IMG submission 12354) | reverse complement strand
CCGTTGCATCCCAAAACACACAACCCTCAACTATCCCTTTCCTCCGCCATTTCCCTCCGATATCTGCATTGCGCCTAACTGCTGCTCTTTTCGGGGAATCTCAAGCGTGCGGGCCTTGACTTTTCTATGCCCAATCGCTTAAAATGATAGGGCCCTAAAAAATGGCCGCGTATTGAAATTGCAAACGCCTTTCCCGCGTAGCACTTCGGGATGGCCTTTGCACGCTCGCAGCTTTGTTAAGAACAAAATGAAATGTCGGCGCAGACACAACGACGTGTCGGCGCGGACGCAGCGTGTTGTTCAAAACCGAGCTGGTGCGCAAGATTGCCGCCCTTCCAATGGGTGCCTTCGCGCCGCTAACCGGCCTTCCCGCGCATACGGGTTGATACGAGAGAGAATATAGGGGTAAATCGACGATGAAATTTGTATTTGTAACCGGCGGTGTGGTCTCTTCCTTGGGCAAGGGCATTACGGCGGCATCACTTGGGCGTTTGCTGAAATGCCGCGGGTATCGCGTGGCCATGCAGAAATTTGATCCGTACATCAATGTCGACCCCGGCATGATGTCGCCCTACCAACACGGCGAGGCCTTTGTGACCGACGACGGCGGCGTGTGCGATTTGGACATCGGTCACTACGAGCGTTTCATCGATGAAAACTGTTCCAAGCTTTCGGATTTAACCACCGGCTATATCTACAATAACATCATCACCCGCGAACAGCGGGGCGAGTTCAACGGCAGCACAGTTCAGGTTATTCCGCACATCACCAACGAAATCAAACGTTGTATGACGGATCTGGCCCGCAACACGGACGCCGATGTCGTCATCGTCGAGGTGGGCGGCACCGTGGGCGACATCGAGGGTCTGCCCTACCTTGAGGCCATTCGCCAAATGCGCTACGACCGCAAAGCCGGGGTTGAGGCCGTGTGTTATGTCCACGTCACCTTGGTTCCCTACCTGCGCCGCGCGGGCGAAATTAAAACCAAACCCACCCAGCACTCGGTCAAACAGCTGCTTTCCATCGGCATCCAACCGGATGTCGTCGTGCTGCGCACCGAGGTGCCGATTGATGCTTCCGTCACCGATAAGGTGGAGCTTTTCTGCAACCTGGACCGCGGCCACGTGGTGCAAAACATCGACGCGGACTCCCTCTATGAAGTGCCGCTGCTGTTGCACGAGCAGGGGCTGGATTCGCTGGTTTGCCAAACCCTCGGCCTTTCAGCAGATACCCCGCCCGACCTGACCGAATGGCGCGGTATTTTGCAAAAACAACTGCACCGTCAAAACCGGGTGAAGGTGGCGCTGGTGGGCAAATATGTCGAGCTCAACGACGCCTATCTTTCCATTTGTGAGGCGCTGGAGCACGCGGGCATTGCGCTTGGCCTCCATGTCGATGTCACGCGCGTCAGTTCCGAACTCATAACTGCCGAAACCGCAGGAGAGCTCCTTGGTGGCGCGGCGGCCATCATTATGCCGCACGGCTGGGGACAACGAGGCACTTCTGGCATGATCGAAGCGGCACGCTACGCCCGGGTGCACGGGGTTCCGCTGTTGGCCAGCGGCCTTGCGGCCCAAATGGCCGTGGCTTCCTTTGCGCGGGATGTCTGTGACATGCCCGAGGCCCACAGCATGGAAGTGGCCCCACAAACGCCCTTCCCCGTGGTGGCTCCGGCCCCCGGCCAAACCGGTGCGCTGCCCGAAATGCGCCAAGGCGCGTGTCCCTGCACGCTGGTGCCCGGCAGCCTGTGCGCCGAAGTCTACGGCCAAACCGCCATTCGCGAGCGGCATCGTCATCGCTATGAATTTAACCAAGCCTATGTGCCCAAGCTAGAGGCCTGCGGCTTGAAATGCGCCGGGTATCATTCGGTCAATGGGCTGGTCGAGGTCTTTGAGCTGGCCGGGCATCCCTTCTATGTGCTGGTTCAGTTCTGTCCGGAGTTTACCTCCCGGCCCAACCGCCCCCATCCGCTGATGCTGGCCCTGCTTGGCGCGTGCGTCGCGGGACGCACGGTCACCCCCAACGTCACCGACGAAGGCTGAAAATCGCAAGCGCGAGCAGCTTTGAGCCCAACCCCGCACGACGGCGTTTTTCACGCTGACCCCGGCACAGCGCGGTGTCGACCGGCCGCTTTCACCCCTTGCGTCCAACACAACGCGGTGCCTTGCACAGCGCAACGCCGGGCGCAGGGCTTCGTATTCATTGAATTTAACATCCCGCAACACCCAACAAGGAGATCCCATGGTATCCGAAATGTTCCATTCCCCCGACATCGAATGTCTGCCCCGCGAGCAGCTTTGCGCCCTGCAATTGCAGCGGCTACAAGCCACCGTGCGGCGGGTGTATGAAAACGTGGAATTCTACCGCGCCAAAATGCAAGCGGCGGGCATCACCCCCGCAGATATCCAAAAGCCCGAGGACATTCGTCTGCTCCCCTTTACCACCAAACAGGATCTGCGCGACACGTACCCCTTTGGTCTGTTTGCCGCACCGCAAAGCGAGGTGGTGCGCGTGCACGCCTCATCGGGCACCACAGGCAAACCAACCGTGGTGGGCTACACCAAAAAGGACATCGCAGTGTGGCAGGAAGTTGTGGCCCGCGCGCTGGCCATGGCGGGTGTGGATACCTCGGACACCCTGCAAGTGGCCTATGGCTATGGCCTTTTCACGGGCGGGCTTGGGCTGCATTATGGCGGTGAGGCGCGGGGCTGCCGCGTGGTGCCCATGTCGTCGGGCAACACCCAAAAACAACTAATGCTGATGCAGGATTTCGGCACCACGGCGCTGGCGTGTACCCCCAGCTATGCCCTGCATTTGGCCGAGGAAATCGAGCGTCTTGGCATTGATACCGCCCTTCGCGTGGGCATTTTCGGTGCTGAGCCGTGGAGCCTTGGCATGCGGCAAGAGATCGAGCGCCGCCTCAAGGTGCGCGCGCATGACATCTACGGCCTGTCCGAAATCATGGGGCCGGGCGTTTCCATGGAGTGCCAATACCAAAACGGCCTGCACATTGCCGAGGATCATTTTTGGGCCGAGATTGTGGATACCGACACGCTGGCGCCCCTGCCCGACGGCGTTGAGGGCGAGTTGGTGTTCACCTGCATCACCAAGGAAGCCCTGCCCTTAATCCGTTATCGTACAAGGGATATTTCTGCGCTTGACACCTCCGTTTGCGCCTGTGGCCGCACACACGCACGCATGAGCCGCGTGCGCGACCGCAGTGACGACATGCTGATTATTCGCGGCGTCAATGTGTATCCCTCGCAGGTTGCCAGTGTGCTGGCCGCCGTGGAGGGGCTTTCCGCGCATTTCCACGTCGTGGTGGACCGCCTGCACAACGCGGACAGCTTGGAGGTTCAAGTCGAGCTGCCGGACGGCATTCGCTTGGATACCGTGGCCCACATTGAGGCCCTTCGCCGCCGCCTAACCACGGCGCTGCAAAGCACCTTGGGCCTATCCGTGCAGGTTACCATGCTGGAGCACAATAGTCTGGAGCGCAGCGTAGGTAAAACCGTTCGCGTCACGGATAAACGCGTGAAGTAATTGAGCAAAACAGCTGCCGCTTTGCGCGTTGGCAAACCAAGCTTTATCTTGATCGTGCGCAAGCAAAACAATCGCGGATTGGCACATCAATCCGGCATTCGCCGATGATGCCGCACGGCAAAAGCAGCCGCCAAACCTTGACCTTCTTGCCCGGCAAAAAACAACCGCTAAGCCTTGGCGCTTTTTATTCGGAACTGCACGAAGCGCAACCACATGAAACGGAGGCAAGCAATCATGGTGCAACAGATTTCAGTTTTTTTGGAAAATAAAAAGGGCCGCATGGCCAGATTTGCCCAAGTGCTGGCTGGTGCGGGGGTGAATTTAATATCCCTGACCGTGGCCGACACCGCCCAGTTTGGTATTTTGCGCTGCTTGGTGGACAACCCCGAGGTCGCCGCAAAAGCCTTGCAAGATGAGGGTTTTACCGTCAGCACCAATCAAGTTTTGGCCTGCGGCGTGCCAGATAAACCCGGCGGGCTATACGATGTGATGGAGGCGCTCTCCCAAGCGCAGGTTGGCGTGGAATACCTGTATTCCCACGTGCGGCGGCGCGGGCAGGACGCCGTGCTGGTCTTTCAGACCGACGACCCTGAAAAAGCCGCCACCGCCATGCAAGCGCAGGGCTTTGTCATGTTGTCCCAGTCGGATATTTTGGAATAATTTTTGAACACACTACCCGCCCGCCGCCACGCACAGCACGGGCCATGGGGTGGGTTAGCGCAAAAAGAAAACGCGAGGGTTGCGTATGAAATCCACAACCGCCGTCATCTCGTATGAGGCGTTTTGCCATAATGTCGCGTTGGTGCGGCAGCATCTGCCAAAGACGTGCTCCTTGATGGCCGTGATCAAGGCCGATGCCTATGGCCACGGCGCCGTGACGCTGGCCAACTGGGCCACCGAGCAAGGTGCCGCGTGGCTATGCGTTGCGCGGGCGTTTGAGGCCTGTCAGCTGCGCCACCACGGCATCCAAACACCGCTTTTGATTTTGCAGCCGGTACTGACGCCCGATGAGCTTTCCAGCATGGATTCGCTTAATGGCGTGGCGTTTACGGCGGGCGACGCGGCGCATTTGGCCCTGCTGGAAACCGCCGCCGCGCGGGCCTCCACGGTTTTGGATGTGCACATCAAGGTGGACACCGGCATGCACCGCATCGGGTTTGCGCCCGAACAATTGCCCGCGCTGACCAGTTTTTTTGCGCGCGGACGGCTGCGGTTTGCCGGACTTTTTACGCATTACGCCATGGCCGAGGATAACGCGAAATTCACCAGACTGCAATACAGCCGCTTTATGCAAGCAAAAAAAACCGTGCGGGATATGGGTTTTTCACCCATGTGCCACACGGCCAACACGGCGGCCACCCTGCAATACCCCGAGCTGGCCGAGCATGGCGTGCGCGTGGGGCTTGCGCTGTATGGCTACAGCACCACCGCCCTTCCCCTGCGGCCGATTTTGTCGTGGCGTGCGCCCGTGGTACAGCTTCAAACCTTGATGCCCGGCGATGGAACATCGTACGGCTGGCAGTTTATCGCCGAAAAAACCACCCGCATCGCCACAGTGGGTGTGGGCTATGCCGACGGCTATGCCCGCGAGCTGGGCTGCGCGCGCGGCCACGTGCTGCTGCACGGCCAACCCGCCCCGGTGCTTGGGGCCGTGTGCATGGATCAGATGATTGTGGATGTGACGGATATTCCCCAAACCCGCATTGGGGATGATGTGTGGTTGCTGCGCCCGGACGCCGGGCTGACCGCCGAAACCATGGCTGAATGGCGCGGAACCATTGGCTATGAAGTCCTATGCGGCATTGCGCCGAGGGTGGGGCGAGAATACGTCGGATGACGCGTTCCGGAAACGGTCTTTGTCTGCCTGCGGGCAAACAGTCTTTTTCTCGGCTAAAGGTCGAATTTCATATTTTGCGTAAGCAAACGATTTCATCAGACCTCTTGCGGAATTGGGCGCGAGCGGATTGCCGCGACCTTTTTCTGTCGCCCAAGGCGCCGGGTTCCGGCAATATTGAACAAATCTTGGCGGGTTCCGGCAACGCAGGTCGACGGAAAAAGGGCCGGTAAGCCGCCGTGAACAATTTCGCAAGAGGTCTATTGCACAACGCGCAATTTCAAGCAGCGTGCCACGCGTCAGTCGGGGCCCCCAGCAAAGGAGCACCTCCCATGAAAGCCCTCCGAGAAATCAAACCCTTTGTCGCCGAGCAAGAAATTTTCACCATGCCGAATGTTCGCATCATCGGCAAAGCATACCGTTGCACCTTCAGCTGGCAAGAAACGCCGTGGCAGAAGATTTGGGACGAGTTCGGCGCGGTCGGGGAAACACTGAAGCAGCTTCCGAAAATTCTTGAAAATGGCTTTATCAGCTGGACAGGCGACTCGCCGGAGGGCAGCGCGCATTACACCTACATGCCCGCCGTCATCTGCCCCGAGGGTACGCCGGTTCCGGAGGGGCTGGATTTTCGCGATTTGCCCGCTTCGTATGTAGCCAAGGGCGAGTACGGCGATGCGGTGGGTGGCGTTGTGGCAAAATTTTTGCCCCAGGGCTTTGCTACCTGTTATACAGATTTGGGGTGGAACGCCGAATTGTATTTGCACGATGAAGAAGAAAACCCGCCCGCCCCCGATGGAACCCCTTTCCGCTGGCTTGTTCCATGCGTGAAGGCCAGTGAAACGCCATGACAGACACCCGCCCGGAAAAAGCCGGCCTGCGCCGCGCGATGCGGACCTTGCGGGCCGGTATAACGCCAACACAGCGGCAATCCCACGCCCAGCGCCTGGCGGAAAACCCACCGCCCTGTTTGCGCGGGGCCGGAATCGTCTTTGGCTATTACCCCATGCCCACCGAGGCCGACGTGTTGCCCCTGCTCTTTGCACTGGATTGCACCGTGGCGCTGCCCGTTGTTGTTGAAAAAACCTTGCAATTTTATGCCTATGTGCCCGGCGATCCGCTGGTTGTCGGTGCGCTTAACGTGATGGAACCGGCTGTTGGGCAAGCCGCGCGAGCCGTGCCGGATCCGGCGGTTGATGCGGATGTGCAAGATGTGCCGGAACCGACGGTTGATGCGGACGTGCCGGAGCCTGTGGTCGGCACGGACACTCAAGCCCAAAAAGCGATGGCGCAGACCGCGAATGGCACCCCGGGCCAGGAAAAACGAACGCTTCGCTCCCCTTCGCTTAGGGCCGTACTGATCCCCAAACCCGGCGACGTGGTGTTGACCCCCGGTCTGGCATATGACGCCGCGGGGCATCGGCTGGGTCAGGGCTGCGGGTATTATGATGGCTTTTTGGCTACCCTTGCACCGGGGGTGGTTACGCTCGGCATTGGCTTTGAGGGCCAGCTGCTTGCCCGCGTACCCAGCTCGCCCTTTGACCACAAGGTGGACGGCGTATTGTGCGGCGCGGGTGGGTTTTGTCTGCGGGGTGGGGCGTCCGCAACGCCGCAAAATGCAATGCCGTTGTGCGCAGCGTCTTGTGGCGGCTGCCGTTTTATGGTAAAATAGTCCATCGGTGGTGGACACCCGTGAGAAAATCCCATTTGGACAGCACTTCGTTTTTTTCAAAAACGCTGCACCGGCGTTGACTTTCATGGGTTTTCGCGACCCACCGCTCCGCGCGTACGGAAGGATAGCCAATTCCCACGGGAGGTAGCCATGCGTATCGTTGCCGGAACCGCGCGGGGACGAACGCTGTTAGCCCCTCCAGGGTTGGACACCCGCCCCACTGCCATCCGCGCCCGCGAAGCCCTTTTTAGCATTTTGACACCTCGGATACCCGGCGCGCGCGTGCTGGATTTGTTTGCGGGGAGCGGGGCGCTTGGCCTTGAGGCCCTGTCACGCGGGGCCCAAACCGCCACGCTGGTGGATATCAGCCCCAAGGCCGTGGCTTGCATGCAGCAAAACGCCACCGCCTGCGGGTTTTCGCCCGAATGTCTGCGAATGGACGCCCTGTGCGCGCTGGCCGGCTTCGCGGCAAACAAGCAGGTTTTTGACCTTGTTTTTCTGGATCCGCCTTATCGAAGTTCGCTTTTGGCGCAAGCGCTGGCCGAATGCGCCCCCTTGCTGGCCCCCGGCGGCTTGGTGGTGGCCGAAAGCGACCGCCCGTTGGCCCTTGACCCCGCGCCGTCCGGCTTAACGGCCAGCCCTCCCCGCCGATATGGGGCGGTGAATTTTACCTTTTTTGAACGCAACTGACTTGATTTACAGCGTCCTGCTTTTTCGATTTTGCCGTCTTTCTTTTTTGATCTTGCCCTTCTGCTTTTTTTGACCCCACCTAGCTTTTGGAGAAACGCCCATGTCCACATGCTTAGTGCCCGGCAGCTTTGACCCCGTTACACGGGGGCACATGGACCTGTTTGCCCGCGCGTGCGCCCTTTTTGACCGCGTGTACATCGGCGTGATGCAAAACAGCGGCAAGACTTCTTGCTTTCCCGCAGAGATTCGGGCCGAGCTACTGCGCCGTGCCTGTGCCGAGGCCAAACTGCCCGTGACGGTGGTCACGCACACAGGGCTTTTGGCCGATCTGGCGCGCGAGCTGGATGTCAACGTAATGGTGCGCGGCCTGCGCGACGAAACCGATTACCATTACGAAACGCAATTTGCTCTGGTGCACCGCTGTCTGCTTCCCACGGTGGAGACCGTGTGTTTGATGCAATCGGCCAGCGTGGTGAATATTTCTTCCCAGCTGGTGCGCGAGGTCGGTCGTCTCGGCGGCGATATTGCCAATTGGGTTCCTGCGTGTATTTTGGAGGATGTTTTGCGACATTTGGCTGAAAACTGACCCGGCACAGCGATTGATTTGGCGAAAACTGACCCCGCGCGGCGGCCAAGCGAAACGCCCGCGCCACAACAGTTTCGCGAAATAGCACGGCCTTTCGGCGAAATGACACGGTGCCTTTGTGAAATGGCACGACACTTCGCCAGGCAACTTGGCAGTTTTGCCAAATGAGTATGAAACGCGGGAGGGTTTTGTCATGCGTGTATTGACCTTGTTGGACGAACTGGAAATGCTGATTGAGGAGGCCAAAACCGCGCCGCTTTCGGCCTCGCAGCGGGTGGTTGTGGATAAAGCGCAGGTCATGAATCTCATTGAAGAGATTCGGTTTAATCTGCCCGACGTTATCCGTCAGGCCGAGCAGGTGGTCAACCAGCGCGCCCGGCTGGTGGCTGAGTCGGAATCCGAGGGCAAGGCCATTGTGCAAGGCGCACAGGAGCAAGCCGCGCGGTTGGTGGAAGAAAACGAGATATCCCGCCGGGCCTATGCCGCCGCCGAAGAGGTACTGCACAACGCCCAAAGCAACGCCCGCGAGGTGCGCGTGGGAGCCATCGCCTACGCCGACGACGTGCTAGGCGAGCTGGAAAATGTGGTTTCCTCCAAGCTGGAGGACATCCGCTCCGACCGCCGCGAGTTGAAGGGCGACTAAGAAAAGCCCGCGCGTCGCTCTGCGTCGCGCTATTCACCACGCGCCCGCCTCGGTGTAGGCGCTCGCCCTCCAAGGATTGCGTCGCGCTATTGCCTGCGCCCGCAACATGGAGCGCGCCGCGCTATCGTCACGCGCCCTCCCCGATGTAGGCGCTTGTACCGCCTGAAGGCGGCGGCGCGCAGTCTTGAATCCCCCCCCTCCCCCGGGTGGATACCGCCCAAAAACACTCAAAAAATGAGCAACCTCCCCTCGCGCCTGGCTATTCTGCCTGCATCCCCCGGCGTCTACATGATGTTAGACGCCTCGGGGGTTTTGTTGTATGTCGGAAAAGCCAAAAACCTGAAGAGCCGGGTGAAAAGCTATTTTGTCAACCCCACGCGGCTGGCCCCCAAGGTGGCCGCCATGATGACCCATGTGCGCGACGTACAATGGCTGGTGGTGGCCAATGTTTCCGAGGCCCTGATGCTGGAAAACGCGCTGATCAAACGCCACATGCCACGCTATAACATCAAGCTCAAGGACGCCAAGCAGTATCCGTATATTCGGCTGGATACTGCCGCCCCCTGGCCCCGGCTTTCCTTTGCGCACCGGCGGGGGCAGGATGGCGCGGCGTATTTTGGGCCGTATTTGTCCTCGGGTGCGGTGCGTGAGTCGCTGGATTATCTTTCCCAGGCCTTTGCCATTCGCACATGTAAAAAGGAAATTCCGCCCCAAGGCGGCCATGCGCGACCCTGCTTGCAGCACGAGTTGGGCCGATGTCCGGCTCCCTGCGCCGGACGTGCGGACACCGCAGCCTATCGCGGGCAGGTGGAGGCCGTGTGCGATTTTCTTCACAACGGCGGGGCGCGGCAAATTCGCCAACTGCGCCATGAGATGCAACAGGCCTCTGCGGCCCTGCAATTTGAACGCGCGGCCGCCCTGCGCGACCGATTGCGTGCGCTGGAGGTATTGAGCCAAAAGCAAAGCATGGTGCTGACTGCAGGCGAGCGCGACGTGCTGGCCCTGGCGATTTCGCGGGATGTCGTGGCGGTGCAGGTGCTGCACGTGCGGCGCGGACAAGTCAATGGCTCGGACAGCCACGTCATGCAAAGGGGTTTGGAGCAAGAACCCGCAACTGCGTGGCCCAAGCGCTGCCGCATGCGGGGGGTTTTGGTGCAGGGTAAGACCGCGAATGCGGAAAAAGATGAATCCTTTTGCGTTGATGTATGCCCCGGCGCAACGCACGCTGACGCGGACCTTGCCGGGGCCATAGGCGCGGGTTTTACGGAAGCCGCCAGTGCCGCAAGCGGCGCGGGGACTTTGCGCCCCAACGCCGGCGCCATTGGCACGGGCTTTGCGGAAACCGGCGCAAATGGCACGGAAGCCTTGCTCTCCGGCGCGGACAAGTCATCGCCCGGGTGCGGAGGCCTTGCGCGCGCGGGGCGGCCCGTTTTGCTGCGTTCCTTCAAAAAAGCCTTGCAACGTCGGAAAAATCCGCAGCTCTTGGAAAGCTTTATTCTGCAATATTATGCCGACCGCCCCATTCCACGTGAGCTGGTGGTGGCCTTTCCCCTGACCGAAACCGAGGCGCTGGGCCTCTGGCTTCGGGAGCGGCGGGGCGGCGCGGTGGATATTCTCTGTCCCAAACGGGGTGAAAAACGGGCGCATGCCGAGATGGCCCAGCGCAACGCCCATGCCGCCCTGCAACGCACCCTGGCCGAGGCGGAACACCAACTCGCCCGCACGCACGGGGCCATGGCGGCGTTGCAAACCATTCTGCGGCTACCTACGCCCCCCCGCCGCATCGAGGGATTTGACATCTCGCACACCCAAGGCGCCCAGCAAGTGGGTTCCATGGTGGTTTTTGAGGACGCAAAGGCCGCACGTAGCCAATACCGGCATTTTCGCATTCGCCGGCAGGGCGGCGCAGATGATTTTGCCAGCATGTACGAGGTGGTGTCGCGGCGATTGTTGCGGCTGCTGGAGGACGAGGGAACGCCCGCGCAAGCGGATGCCGCGCAAACCTCAGCGTCCGCGATACCCTTTTCCAGCACACTATCCGCACAGGTTGGCGGTTCCGCGCCAACGATTTCGGGCGCATCTTTTACGCAACCCGTCGGGGCCGCGTTACCGGAGCCGGACGCAGCTTTTGCGCAAGTTGACGGGATCGCGCCGCCGGGGCCGGAAGCAGCCTTCGCACAAGCTGACGGGGCCGTGTCGCCGTTGCCGGACGTCACCTTCGCGCAAGCCACCAGTTCCGCGCCGCCTGAGTCGAGCGTAGCTTTCGCGCAAGACCTCAATCCCGAACCCCTTCCGGAATCCACAGTTTCAGAAAAATCCAGCGGCTTTGGCCGCCGACCCGATGTGCTGTTGATTGACGGCGGGGCCGGACAGCTGGCCGCGGTGCTACGCGCCATGGCGGATACTGGTGTGCATCTGCCGGTTTTTGCGCTGGCCAAGCGGTTGGAAGAAATTTACCTGCCCGGCCAAGCCCCCTTGATGCTGCCCTCCAACCACCCCGCGCTGCATTTGATTCAGCGTGTGCGCGATGAAAGCCATCGTTTTGCCGTCACCTACCACCGCAGTTTGCGCGGCAAAAGCGCGTTGCAAAACAAGCTGGAAACCATCCCCAACGTGGGCCCCGCCACCCGCCGCGCCCTGCTTTTGGCCTTCGGCCACGAGGAGGCCCTGCGCCACGCCGATGTAGACGCGCTTTGCGCCGTTAAGGGTGTCAGCCGCCGCGCCGCCGAAGCAATTGTGCAATTTTACGCGGCAGGTTCCGCGACGGAATAACACGGAAATACTCTTTTGGCAATTAGGTGGCGTCTACCCAAAATGGTTTTCAGCGTCTTCCGGGCGCTTTTGCCCCCGCTCCGCGTTGCTCGTCGGTTGCATATTAGACCTCTTGCGAAATTGTTCACGGCGGCTTACCGGCCCTTTTCCCGCCGACCTGCGTTGCAGGAACCCGCCAAGATTTGTTCAATATTGACGGAACCCGGCGCCTTGGGCGACAGAAAAAAGGTCACGGCAATCCGCTCGCGCCCAATTCCGCAAGAGGTCTATTTTCGATATGCGTCCTCCTCGCGCTTTGATTGGGGCCAAAATCACCCGAAATCCACTCGAAAAATCTCGTGTAGACACCGCCTAGAACCCCGTCCGGTATAACCAAAACCGGCGATAAACCTTTTCCTGTTTATCGCCGGTTTTCATTTGATGCATCGGTGAGCGCGACTGGCCCGCCCCTATTCTACCGTATCCGCGTCGCCGATTGTGTCCACAGTATCCGTCACTGCCGCGCTGCCGGCCGCTTCGTTTGTTTCCGCGTCGTCGGACGTTTCCACGCGGCCAGACGCTTCCGCGTTGCCTATCACTTTGCCCATTTCCGCGTCGTCGGACACTTCCACGGTTTCTACGCCGCCCGCCCTTCCTTCCATTTCCATGGCTTCCGCGTCCTCATCCACGGGCTCGGCGTGGGCCACCACAGCAATGCGCACCACGCGGGCACCTTCGGGCAGACGCATCAGGCGCACGCCTTGGGTGTTGCGGCCGATGACCCGAATATCCGACACCGCCGTGCGAATGATGGTGCCCTCGTCCGAAATAATCATGATATCCTCGTCGCCCTGCACCACTTTCAGCCCGGCCAGCGCGCCGGTTTTTTCTGTAACCTGCAAGGTGAAAATGCCTTTGCCCGCGCGGGATTGGCTGCGGTAATCCTGAATTTCCGAGCGTTTGCCATACCCCAGCTCCGAGAGCACCAGCACCTGCGCTTGCGGGTTGACAACCTCGCAATCCACCACGGTGTCGCCGGGGGCCAGATCAATGGCCCGCACGCCGGCGGCAATTCGGCCCATCACGCGGATGTCGCGCTCGGAAAACCGAATGGATTGGCCGTTGCGTGTGCCCAAAATCAGCTCGTCCTCGCCGGAAGTCAGCTGCACGCGCACCAGCTCGTCGCCGATCTGGCCGGTTAGATCCACGGTTTCATCCGTATCCTCGTCCACTTGCCCCCCGACCAACGCTTGCCCCGCTGCCAAGCCTTGCTCTTCTACCTCGCCCAGCGGATCGCCTACGCGGCGGAAGCTTAGGGCCTTCAATCCGCTCTTGCGCATGTTGGCAAAGGCCGAAAGCGGGGTTTTTTTGATGATGCCATTGCGCGTAGCCATCACCAAGTTGGCCTCTTCCAGTTCTTTTGGAATGGGGAAGGCCGCCGTAATTTTTTCGTCCCCGGCCAGGGGCAGCAGGTTAACCGCCGCCGTGCCGCGCGCCTGGCGTCCGGCCTCGGGGATTTCGTACCCCTTAAGGCGGAAGGCCCGTCCGCGGTTGGTAAAGAAGAAAATATCCTGGTGCGTATTGGAAACAAACAGGTTGGTGACAAAATCCTCCTCGCGGGTGGCCATCGCCGCCACGCCCCGGCCCCCGCGCCGCTGGGCGCGATAGGTTTCCTCAGGCAGGCGCTTGAGATATCCAAAGTTGGTCATGGTGATGACCACGTCCTCTTCGTCAATCAAATCCGCCATGTCGATTTCGTCTGGCAGGGGCACCACCTCGCTGCGACGATCGTCGGCATATTTGGCGCGCAGGGCCAGCATTTCCTCGCGAATAACCCCCATCAGCAGGGCCTCGTCGGCCAGCAGGCTATTGTAATACGCAATGGCACGACACAACTCCGCATACCGCTCTTCCACGCGGGCGCGTTCCAAGCCGGTTAGGCGGCGCAACTGCAAATCCAAAATGGCTTGCGCCTGTTTTTCGGAAAACCCAAAGGTTTCGCACAGGCCCTCGCGGGCTTGCTGTGCGGTTTGACTGGCCCGAATCAGTGCAATAATCTCATCCAAATGATCCAGCGCCATCAGCAATCCCTGTTGAATGTGCGCCTCGGCCTCGGCTTTTTCCAGGTCAAACCGGGTACGGCGGGTCAGCACCTCTTTTTGATGGGCGAGATAATGCACCAAAATTTCGCGCAGGTTGAGCACGCGGGGCTCGCCATCCACCAGCGCCAGCAAATTGGCGCCAAAGGTCTCTTGCATTTGGGTGTGCCGGAAGAGCATGTTCAACACCACCTGCGGGTTGGCGTCGCGCTTGAGCTCGATAACCACGCGCATACCCTCGCGGTCGGATTCGTCCCGGATATCGCTAATGCCCTCCAACCGCTTGTTGCCCACCAGCTCGGCGATTTTCTCAATCAAACGGGCCTTGTTGACCTGATAGGGCAGCTCGCGCACCAAAATGCGGTTGCGGCCGTTTTCCATGGTTTCAATTTCGGTACGGGCCCGCATGACAATCCGGCCCCGGCCGGTACGGTAGGCATGCCGCGCGCCGTTATACCCCAAAATCAACGCGCCGGTGGGGAAATCGGGCGCGGGCACATAGGCCATCAGCTGTTCCACTGTGGTTTCGGGGTCGTCGATCAAACACACCGTGGCGTCAATCACCTCGCCCAAGTTGTGGGGCGGAATGTTGGTGGCCATACCCACGGCAATGCCGCCCGAGCCATTGACCAGCAAATTCGGATACCGCGAGGGCATAACGCTGGGCTGTTTTTCTGTGCCATCAAAGTTGGGCACAAAATCCACCGTGTTTTTTTCAATATCGGCCAAAAGCTCCGTGGCCATTCGGGACATCCGCGCCTCGGTGTACCGCATGGCCGCCGCGGAATCGCCATCCACCGAACCAAAGTTGCCCTGCCCTTCCACCAACATATAGCGGATGGAAAAATCCTGCGCCATGCGCACCAGGGCGTCGTACACCGCGCTGTCGCCATGCGGATGATACTTGCCCAGCACGTCGCCGCAGATCCGCGCGCATTTGCGGTACGGCTTGTCGGGCGTCAACCCCAGCTCGGACATGGCGTACAAAATGCGCCGATGCACCGGCTTTAAGCCGTCGCGCACATCGGGCAGCGCACGGTTGATAATGACTGCCATGGAATACGCGATAAACGAGCGTTGCAGCTCGTCCTCCAAGCGCAGGGGTAAAATTTTGCTTTGTTCCATATATGCTCCTCAAACGATTCTAAAACTCGTGGGTGGTTAGGCTAATCCAAAAATGCTTTTTGGTTCATATTCGGCGAATTACACATCCAAATCCGCCACCAGCTTGGCGTTTTGTGTGATAAACTCGCGGCGGGGCTCCACGCGCTCGCCCATCAGCATATCGAAGAGCTGGTCGGCAGCAATGGCGTCCTCGGCGGTCACCTGCATCAGGGTGCGATGGACCGGATCCATGGTGGTTTCCCACAGCTGCTGGTGGGTCATTTCGCCCAAGCCCTTGTAGCGCTGAATTTCCGCGCCGTCGCGGCCGTTTTCCGCCAAGTAGGCGTCCAGCTCTTCGTCGGAATACACATACGTCTTGCGCTTGGTGCGCTTGTATTCCACCCGGTACAGCGGCGGGCGAGCGATGTACACATGCCCCATATCCACCAGCGGTTGCATGTAGCGGTAGAAAAAGGTCAGCATCAAAATGCGAATATGCGAGCCGTCCACGTCGGCGTCTGTCATGCAAATAATCTTGTGATAGCGCAGCTTTTCCAGGTTAAACTCCTCGCCAATGCCCGCACCGAAGGCCGTAATCATGGCCCGGATTTCCGCGTTGCCCAGCACCCGATCCAGCCGGGTTTTTTCCACATTCAAAATTTTGCCGCGCAGGGGCAGAATGGCTTGGGTGTCGCGGTTGCGGCCCTGTTTGGCCGAGCCGCCCGCCGAATCNCCCTCGACCAGAAAAAGCTCGCACAGGCGAGGATCGCGGTTGGCGCAGTCGGCCAGCTTGCCCGGCAGGGCCGCCGTCTCCAGCGCGGATTTGCGCCGCGTGGCCTCGCGGGCTTTTCTAGCCGCCTCACGCGCCGCCAACGCACGCAAGGTTTTTTCCATCATTTCGCGGGCAATGGCGGGGTTTTCTTCCAGAAAAGTCGAAAGCTTATCCGCCATCACCGAGGCCACCAACGGCCGCATTTCGGCGTTGCCCAGCTTGGTTTTGGTCTGGCCCTCAAACTGCGGGTCGGGCAGCTGCACAGCAATGACCACCGCCAGCCCCTCGCGCACGTCCTCGCCGGAAAGATTGGAATCAGCTTCTTTAATCAGCTTGTTTTTGCGCCCGTAGTCGTTAAAAACACGGGTCAGCGTGGTTTTGAAGGCGTCCAAATGCGTGCCGCCCTCCGCCGTATGAATGTTATTTGCATAGGCATACACGGTTTCGGCAAAGGTGTCATTGTATTGCAGCGAAATCTCCACCCGCATACCGTCGGCCTCGCCACGGATAAACAAGGGCGTTGCCGGAACTACCTCTTTGTTGCGGTTGAGGTATTCCACAAAGGAAACCAACCCGCCCTGGTACTGAAAATTCTTTTCATGCGCGGGCTGTTCGCGCAGGTCGGTGACATGAATGTTCACCCCGGCGTTCAAAAATGCCAGCTCGCGCAAGCGGGCACACAGGGTTTCAAACGAGAAGGTGGTGTCTTGAAAAATGGTGTCGTCGGGCAAAAACTGCACCGTGGTGCCGCTGCGCTCGGTGGGCCCGATTACGGCCAAATCGGCGTCCGGCGCGCCCCGCGTGTAAGACTGCTGATACTCCCTGCCGTCCTTATACACGGTTACCTTCAGCCAATGGGACAGCGCGTTGACCACCGACACACCCACGCCATGCAGGCCGCCGGATACCTTGTAGCCCCCGCCGCCAAACTTGCCGCCCGCGTGCAGCATGGTCAAGCAGACTTCCACGGCCGGACGCCCCACCTTGGGGTGATTGTCCACGGGAAAGCCGCGGCCGTCATCCGATACGCTGCACGAGCCATCGGCATGCAGCACCACCTCCACCCGGGTACAAAACCCGGCAAGAGCCTCATCGATGGCATTATCCACCACCTCGTAGACCAAATGATGCAGCCCGCGCAGCTCGGTAGAACCGATGTACATGCCCGGCCGTTTGCGCACGGCCTCCAACCCCTCCAGCACTTGAATTTGGGAGGCATCATAGGCTTGGGAAGTTTGATTGTCCATGCGGCAGTCCTTTCCGTGTAAAAACAGTCGGCGCGCACATGCGCCCGGCAATGCTCAACGATGCAATGAAGTTCGCGCACGTTGACGCAACGGCGCGTTGACGTGCGCCCGCGTTGGCACAACGGCGTTTGACGTTTGACGGCTGACACTTGGCCGCGAAAAAGGCAAGCGCTGCACGCGCCGTCCCAAGGGCCAGCACCAAAACTACAGGTTGTGCTTTTCGCCACCTCTATTATACCATAAACCTCGCGCGCGTGCGCGTGCGTGCGCGCGAATATAATGTAGAACTATTTGTTATTGTGCAGAAATCACACAAAAAATCGCCCCCAACGACTGATTCCTTGCCGATCAACCGTTGGGGGCATTCTCGCAATTTTCTATATCCCGCGATTCTCATGCACAAACAGTTTTCAACCAGCACCTGCAATGTTAAAACCCATGGTGAGCGAGGGCGCCTTGTCCGCATGGTTCGCCTCGATTTGGCTTAGATACCCCGGCTGACACTCGCTTTAATCGCCTGTCGCGTTTGCGTTTGTTATACTAAACACAGTTAGAAAGCATTGCAAAGGAGGCGCAGGGATTTTCCCGCCCTGTCGTCTGTAGGCGGCGAAGGAATGCTGCAACGAGCCTTGCGAGCCGACT
>JGI994J12354_10002564_pt1 | contig 17582 bp, 18 predicted proteins | sample IntmicLarv3ML3BL_FD_12354 | JGI IMG/M metagenome (IMG submission 12354) | reverse complement strand
TTTAATTCTATTGTCTCTATATGGGCTCTGCCCATACCCGCAAAAGGGTCTTTTCTGTTCACGCCCTTTTGAAACCTCGGCAGGAAGTGCGTTCCTGCACCTGAATTTGACCCTGTGCAAAGAAGACACACGCATTGCTTCGCAATCGCTCGATACGATTATCCGAAAGGTAAATTTACATATAGTATTGTGTGATGTCCGCAAAGCGGACGCTCCGTGAGGGATATCGATGCAAACCCAGTTTGCCAAAGCCAGTTTGCCAAACCCAATTTGCCGCATTGCTTCGCAATTGCTGAATGCGATTAGCCAAAGCAAAACCAAACGAGGGAGTACAATTATTTAATCTTTTAAAAATACTAATATCTCCGCAAGGAAGGCTGAATTCAATTTTTCATTCTTCATTAATATAGAGTTTGCCGCCGCTTTAGAAATAGAAAAAATTTGACAAAAATCATATATATTATAATTGTGGATAAAGAAAAAAAGATTTTCACTTTGAAAAAAATCCTCTTATGAAGACATTAAAAGCACTAATTATGATGTGCGTTGCACTCGCCCCTTTCGCAATACAAGCACAAGAATCTGAACAAGCCAAAGCAAGCGACTTAAAGAAGGTCGCTATTTTTGTGCGTAATGACTCTGGAAAAACTGACCTTGTGGGCAAAGACAAGTTTCTCGAAAACGCAATTGCCGCGCGTCTTAACAACATGGGCTTTGGAGTAATCAGCCAAGACTTAGTTGTGAGAAATTTAAACGCTTATCTTGGAGACCCAAACGCAAAATACAGGTCGGAAGCAGAAACTTTCAAACGCAAAGTCGCTGAAGAATCTTTGGATTCAAAACTTTTTGAAAGCGCATCGGGCTTGCGTTTAGCTGAAATCATAGGTGCAGACTACATCATGGCAGTTTCATATGCAGGTTTTACTAGCGAAACAAAAACCTTTTCAGGCTATGGAGTCGATACTGTAAACATATTGTTCAACTTGCGTAGCACTTACACTCTTTCTGAGAGCGGCGCAGGAATAGGCACCGCGGGAGGCGCAATTAAATCTTCAAAATCAGTAAGACAAACTGCCGATTTAGAGACTGTTTCAGACGACATTCTTGATTCTCTCATAGATGATACTGCTGAACAAATGGCTAGTCTTATGAAGAAACAAAAACAAGCAGGTCAAATCATTGCGAAGGAAGACAGCGCAGGACAAGTTAACATTCAATTTGTAATTGAAGCAATGTCCTTCCCTGAAATTATCAAGAATGACAAAGGAGATTACATTGTCGGCACAACAGCAATCCCTGCAACAATCACTTATGTTAACGCGGAAATCGATGGGGTTTCTCAAACTATTGGCGGACCAATGGCTCTTTCAAAAGGATTGCACACTTTCAAAATTAATCAGAAAGATATTGCTCCTGTAGAGAAAAATATTTTTGTCACAAACGACCCAAAACAAACTATTACATTCACACTCTCTTTGAGCGACGAAGCGCGTCTTCGCTGGAAGCAAGATATGGTTTTCATCGACGAAATGAAATCACGCGCGATGGAATCTGACAACAAGCGTATGCTTACAGAAACTGAAGTTGCAAGAATCAGAGGCATTGCGAAAATGTATGAAAACTCGGGATTCAAAGTTGATGTAAAAGTAGATGCAGACAATCTTCCCGATATTCATCAATCACAAAGCGTATTTGGTCAGTAATTCAAAATTCTTGAGAATAAAAATTTTAAAATAAATAAATCATGAAAAAAACAATATTATATTTAACTTCAATTTTCCTTGCTATCTCCGCATTTGCGCAAGATGGCGAAAAGGTCACTCTAGGCATCACTAAAATCGAGGCTACTCCATCGCTCATCACTAAGATGACTCAAGATGGCAGAAAGCAAACTCTCGATAGAGTAAAAGAATCTATGGATGCAAATTTGACTTCTGCTATTCAAGCAACAAGAAAGTTTGAATTAGTTTCAAGAAGCGACATGGACGCTATTTCTAAGGAAATCGAATTCGGTGAATCTGGCAACGTTGCAATAGATAAAAATACCGCACAGTCAGGAAAACTTAAGGGCGCAAAATATATCTTGGTTGTAAGTATTGATGACTTTCAAGACTACATTGAAAAAGCTCAATTTGCAAGTCTTGGCAAAACTGCTGAAAAACGTGTATTGCGCTTTGGTGCTGTTGCTAAATTGATTGATTCATCAACAGGCTCTATTAAAGAAGCAACAAATTTCACAATTTCTAACACAGATATTTCTGACCAATCAATGAGCATTTCCGCTTCGGGAAATTTGAATGATTCTCTTATTGGTGAAATCGCAAGATTGATGTCGAACAAGATTGCAGTACGTGTGGCAGACACTGTTTTCCCTATCAAAATCATGGCAAAAACAGGTAGCGCCGTCACACTTAATAGGGGCGATGGCGCAGGTCTGAACATTGGCGACGAATACGAAATCTTCGCATTGGGCGAAGCTCTTATCGACCCTGACACAGGCGAAGACTTAGGCTCTGAAGAAATTTGCGTAGGTAAAATGAAAATCACTCGTATTAATCCAAAAATTTCTCAAGGAACCGTCACAGAAGATAACGGTGTGGCAAAAGGTCAAATCGTGCGTGCTATGCCTAAAGCGGAAGAAGAATAATTTAAATTCAAGAAAATCTATTTTTTAGAAACACAAATATGAAAAAAACATTGCAATTTATTCCCTTATTTGCAGTCGTCTTTCTTTTTGGTTGCGCAACGCATACAAGCGAATCAGAGAACGCTCGCAAAAGTTGGGCTATGGGCAACACTCAAGCCGCAGAAAAAGAGCTAGCTGCTAAAGCTAAAGATAATCTCACAAGCGGAGATAGTCTTATATGGACTCTCGAACACGCCGCCGCCGCTCGCGCAAACAGAGACTTGCAAGCTAGCATAAGCGAGTTTGCAAGAGCTCATGAAGCCATTGAAGTTTTCGAATCTGAACCTGATGTAAAGCTTATTGAAGAAGCTTCTGCTATATTTACAAATCAAAGTTATATTCCTTATAAGGGCTATAATTATGATAAAATCATGATAGGAGCATATCAGGCATTGAACTATATGGAGCTTAAAGATTTCGATAATGCTGCAGTGGAATTGAAAAGACTCGAGAACTTCCAACGCAACGCTGAACAATTGAATCAATCAAGAATCGATAGAGAAGCAAATGCGTTGAAAGAAGCTAATGCAAAGAATAAAAACGGCGGTTATGACGCAAGTAAAACTTTGTCTGACCCTGCTGCTCAACGAAAATTGCATGAGGTTTATGGAGACGATTATATAGCTAACACTTCTGAAATGGAAGCTAAGCTACTCTATGTAAATCCTTTTGCATATTGGCTTAGTGGAGTCTTTTTCATGAACAAAGCAGAAGATAGTTCAGATAAAAATAGAGCCGCAGACTTCTTCCGTTTGGCATCTGATATGCTCGGAAATAAATCTGAATTTATATTGTCAGACCTCAAAGTTGCGGAAGATTTTGCGAATGGAACAATTCAAAATCCTCCTAATATCACTTATGTAATCTACGAAACAGGTATGGCACCTATACGAAAACAAATCCGTATTGACCTGCCCTTGTACATTATTCAGGGAGATATTCCACATATCTCAATAAACTTCCCCTACTTGAAAAAAGAAGATTCTTTCGCTCCAACACTCAATATTGCAACTGCGGACAGTGTTGTAAAAACAGAACTCTTAGCAGATATGGATGCTATTGTAAGACGTGAATTTAATGACCTCTTGCCATCAATAATCACAAAGAGCATTATATCAACCGCAGTCAAAGCCGGAGCTCAATACGGTGTAAAACAAGCTGCTGGCAATGGATGGGCAGGACTTGCAACAAACGTTGCATTTAGCGTCTATCAAGCAACTATGAACGATGCTGATTTGCGCACTTGGACAACTTTGCCTAAGCAAATTCAAATTGCTAGAATAGAAACTCCTGCGGATGGATTGCTTGTAATTGGCAATATCCCTGTAAGAGTTAACCCTGAAAGTACAAATATAATTCTTGCAAAAAGAATGGCTGCAGAGAGTCCGCTTCATTTAAGAAAATTCAACTTTTCTGATAAAAAAGATACACCTACCGCAAACAACTCTTCAGACACTTCATACTCCTCAACCTCACACAACAAAGCTCTTTAACTTCATAAAGACTGGAAAAACAAAATCAAACATTTCAGAATAAAAATCTCATGAAAAATATAATATTAATAACAATTTTGGCGTCGTTGCTTTGCGCATGCTCTACTGTGAATATGGTTGAGCCTGCAAATAAACAAGGACAAAAACAAATGGTCAACGATAAGCGAGTCATCACAGATTCTAGTCTTGATGACTACGCTTATATTGCGGGAGTCAATACTGCAATTGTCAGTGGCAACTTGCTTAAAGTTCAGGTTGAAATCGTGAATTCAAGCACCGCATATCGTAGCGTCAATTACCAGTTCAACTGGTTTGATGAGAATGGAATGGAAGTCTCAGGGGTGACATCTCCTTGGCAAGTTTTGACGATTGAAGGTGGCGAAAGAAAATATATTTCTGCCGTCGCAACAAATCCAAGAGTCAAAGATTTTTCACTAAAACTATTACCTAACGTAAGATAATTATGATAACAAAAAATATATTCTCTATCGCGACTTTAATCGCGTCTGCATTTATATTCACAGCTTGCTCTAGTCCGAACGCAAGCTATGTTGAATCAGGCGGTTCAAGAAGCGTAATCTCCACAAACAAAATCAATATTGCAGACTGGAATAACGCCACCGCTTCATTGGTCAACGATATGTTAGCATCTGCTTGCCTTGAAAATATCAAACCACAACCCGTGAAAATGCAAGTGAGCCGTATCGTTAATCGCACAAGCCAATCAATAGATACAGATATGCTTACAAAACAAATCAGTATTGCATTGAATAACTCAGGCAAAGTTGTCACAATGTCCGACGATGCAACAACTAAAGAATTGGCAGAATACGAAGCCTTTACTTCTAATAAAAAAGTAAGCGTGCCTAAGATTACAATGACAGGCAAAATTATTGAAGACCGAGACAGCAATAGAGATGTCAAAGAAGTGACATATATCTTTATGTTGGAAATCAATAATGCTGGTGTAGCAATTTGGCAGGGACAAAAACAAATTTCAAAACAATCTGAAAGAAGCGGATTTGGTTTATAATATTTTTTATATTCATTAGAGTTTAAAAAATAAAAAAGTCCGAGATTTTGAATGATTGTTTTAATCTGAAAAAATCTCGGATTTTTAGTTTTCAGAAAAGATGATTTTTATTCAACTAAAGAAAAATTTTTAAATATAAAAAAAGAAACAAAGAAAAAAACATGAAACTATTTAATATACTTTTGATTTTTATCACTCTAGCCTGCTTGTCAGGATGCGAGAGCGCAGGATTCAATAGCGATTCAATGAGCGATATTGTCACCCCAGGAGTCAGCGTAGACACGAGAGTACGCACATGGGACGAAAACGGCAAACCCACTGAACAAAAAGTCCAAAATGACTCCGCTTATCTCTACGATAATCAACGCGATAAAAAATAATTTTTGAATTGAAAAAACATTCCTTCAATTCTTGTTGAAAGAATATTTTTTAGATAAGCTTTTTGTAAAAATGAATACAGAACAAAAACCTATTCCTTGTTTAACTATAGCATTAAACATAATAGTTGGATTCATTGGTCTCGTATATCTCTTTCTCGGAGTCATATATCTTACAGCAATTATAGGAGGAACTGCAAGCATTCCTGTCAGAGAAATTGTCGATGTACTTGTATTCTTTTCAGTGGGATTTATATTATTATTTTTAGGATGGACTTTTTCGACATTTTCAAAAATTTTTATATCTGCATTGATGACTTTGTATCCGACAGTAGTCCTTGTTGCTTCTTTATTAAGAACCTCTGATTTATCTGTACTTCCTTTCCTGATAGTGATAGTTCCGTTTTATTTAATCTTAATATCCACTGCCCTACTATTTTTGATTTTTGGAAATATGCAGCTTGCAAGAAAAGATTGTGAACTAACACAACGCATCCTTGCATGTATATTTTTTTATTTATTGAGCATATATTGGTTAATCAGAGTACAGATAGACAATAGCTTATATATTACTTACGCCCCATTTGTAGTAATAGGGACTTATTTCTTTACATATCTGATTTATATTTTCCTAAGAAAAATATTGAGCACAAAACGCAAATAAAAAATGAATACTCAACTTTCAATTGTGAAGAAAATATTTCTGCAATTAGAGAATGTATTTTTGAGTCTGACTATAATGTTAGCATTTGGATTTGGATATTTTATTTTAACATTTTTAAATGTGTGTTGCTCTAGTCAAGCACTCTTAAAAATCATAGATATTATTTTGTGCGCTTCATTAACTTTTTTATTAATATTTTTTGGATGGAGTCTTTCAAGATTTTCAAAAATATTTCTGATTATTTTATTCTTTTTATTTTCTATCATATTTCTCATAAATTCGAATTGGGGAACAGAAGATATATTATCAGCATCACTGTTTGTACTTTTTCTTCTATATATAGGAACAACTCCACCTCTAGTCTTTTTGATTTTTGCACATACTATACTTGAGCAAAAAAATTGGATACTTAAACAAAAAATCCACCTTTGTATATTCTTTTATTCAATGAGTATATATTGGATATTTAGAATGTTTCAAACGCGTGGCGAGCTTACTTATATATCATTAATATTCGTATTCACTTATCTTTTAATTTATCTACTTTATCCTTTTATAAGAAAAAAACTGAATACAAAAACGCAAATAACAAATTCCACAAATTAAAATGATTTCGGGACTAAAAACATCTTTGTACTCAAAAATCTTGAACATATTGCTGGCAGGACTGGGTGGAGTTTATCTTTTTGTGGGATGCTTTTTTATTTTCACACCAATATATCATCAAAACGAAAGAATTATCTCGAGCAAAGATTTTCCGCTAATATTTGTTCTTTTACTTACAGGTTTTTTGTTAATAGCTTTTAGGAAATATTTTTCTATTTTTTCAAAAGTTTTTATTTTAGGAGGATTATTTTTGTGTCCAATAATAATACTTCTTTGGGGTCTTTTTAATGGAGATCCTAGATTTATAAAAAGCCCACTTATAATAATTCGATTTGCGATTTTAACATTTTCAATACTCCCTGCCCTAGTGTTTATCGTATCTGCAAACACTCTGCTTGAACAAAAACTTTTTCCATTGATATATAGACTTTCTCTTTGCCTGTTTTTTTATATCCTATGCATATATTGGATTTACGATGCTATTGACATTATTGGAAACATATATTTTTCAACCGTATTTTTCGCTTTAATCCCTGTGTATATTTTGTCTTATATAATTTATCTAATCACAAAAAAAGCTTCCGACATCACTTAGTCAAAAGCTTTTCCTATAGAATCGACTCTTTGTCGATTTGTAATTATTTCTTCTCTTCGATAAGGTGTTCTGTTCTATCAAAAAAGTTGGGTTCGTCTCTAAATATAATAAATTTTTGATTATAATCAACAGAGTGCTTAGTATCATAATTGAAAATTTTGATATCAATATTTCGATGAATAAAAAACAAAACTCTACTTAATTCTACACACACTTTAGGATAGTCTTCGTCTATATCTCCTGTAAGACCATGTTCTTTAAACATTTCTTTGGAAATAAATTCAGGATCGGGATTATCATTTAAAGGATCTCCAGAACAATCTAAATAAAAATCGTCTTTGTTATAATAATGGGCATCCAAGCCACAATAAGCTTTTACCAGTAAGTATTTCAGATAGATATCTTGTTTAAAAGTGTAAGCCTCTTTGTTATGAGGGGAAACGAAAAGTCGAGCTAATGAAAGAAATTTACTCAAGTCATAAAGATCTTTATCCAAGTTGTATTTTTTAAACACTAAATAGTTTGCGACAAAATAATTGTTTATTTTATTTAGTTCTCTAAAGTGATACATGAAATGATTTCCATTTATAGGATGTCCCCGAGTATGCGGTTTTCCATCATAAACATTGTCATTCAGTGGATAAAATATTCTGTATGAGGATCTCCAATAATGTTTTATTTTAAAATCTCCATTTTTATTTTTAGTTGATTCTGCAGTTAGTAAATTTCCATCTGGTAAAATATCAAAAAAGTACTCAAGACTTCCTCTAGCATTTTTTAGCATATTAGACATTTCAAGAAGTGTTTCGCTTTCCCATTTTCTAACTTCAGAATTTTCCCATTGCATTCTTTGCTCATTAGAGGATTTATACATTACGCAGGCAGAAAAACACACAAATGCTATTGTCGCCATATTACCAATAACAATAATGACATCTTTAATAGAAATAAAGAAGGCTTTAATAGAAGTAAAGAAGCCTTTAAATGAAAGAAAACGTAATCTCATGATAGTGAGTGTGATTATGCTTTAATTACTAATCAAGTATTTTTATTATTCTTACTTATAAAATCATCTTTGATCATAAGAATTTAGTTTCATTCAAAAGACTCTTTCTCATTGACAATCCTTGAGTTTTTCGACTACCATCTGCACAAGCTAAAGGATCAAAATTTATGCGAAGAATTTTTTTATTTTTATTTGTTTGTACAATTGCAAATGCCACAGAGTTCACTTTTGAAAATAGTGAAAGCGCAAACTTAGGCTTGTCGTTCGCTAATATTGATTCGCAAAATCAATATGTTTTAACTGGGAAAATCGAAGCCTCTACTTCTATGCTTGATGCTTCGGTGAAAATATTTTTAGGCGACTTTTTAATTGATGAAAAAGATTTATCTATAAATCCGAATCAAGAAATTTTAAAGCTTTTGTACTTGTCTCAAGAACAACTTTTGTCTTCGGAAATTTTTGTTGATGTGGATATTCCACAAGGCTCAAGTGTGATTGTAAGCGATGTTAAAATCACTGCGGTTAAAGACGCAAACTTGTCTCAAAGCGAGATGAACACTTTAGGGTTGTCGAATAGAAATCTGAATTCTAATCAAAGTTTTGCATATGTAAATGGAGTGAATATTTTGGATAATGATTTTTCTTCTGACAAATTTAATCCGAATATAGACTCTTTAATTCCTGAAATTTCTGCTTTTGAAAAATTTTTAAATTCTATGACAAAAGCAGTTTTCTTTGTCGATGGAGATTATGGCAGCGATTCTTTTGTTGGTAAATCTATTGCCTTTGACGGATTTGATGGACCTAAAAAAACTTTACAAAGCGCGTTAATAAATTCCTATGCAATGCCTGCTGGAGTAATCAGCGAAATCGTCATGTATGAATCCTCAACTGCGTATTCTTCTGCAATTCTCGAACCTAAAGCAGGAGAAATTTTAATCATACGCCCCATAGGAACAATTGAAATCAGAGGAAGTCAATTGCCGGAATCCGCAATAATTACTACCGACATCATTCCTCGAGTAGAAATAGATTTACCAATCTTTGATAGAAATTTTCAAGTTTCAGAAATATTAGAAAACATGCAATTAGAAATGGAATCTTCTGAAATTAATCTACAAAAATAATTTATTGAAATTTAAAAAAGAAAAAAGGGAAAAAATGAAAACCAAAATAGCATATATATTGTTATCAGTACTGGCATCTGCAAACCTCTACGCACAGACGACTACAGTAGTAAACGGCAACTTATATGTCACAGATGATACTGTTGGAACTCCAACTATTACCGAAGGTAGCATCATAGCTTCACACGCGCTAAGAGTAGGACAAAATGCGGAAACTTCATTTGCGGGAACGCTTGCAATAGGCTATAACGCAAAAGTGTTTGGTCCTGAATCCTTCGCTATTGGAAACTATTCAGCAGCCGGAGTTTCAGGTAGCAATACCATTGTGCAAAATATCGCAATGGGCTATTATGCAAGAGCAGTTGCAGGTCATGGATTGGCAATAGGTTATTATTCATACTCTTCATCAGTCTCAGGGATTGCAATAGGATATAAAGCAAATGCATTAAATTCTTCACATGCCCTAGCAATAGGAAGCACTGCAGAGGCCAATGGATTCGGAGCAACCGCATTAGGATTAGGAGCATCCGCAACACATTCATATACAATCGCCATAGGCAATCAAAGTAAAGCTTCAGGATATCAATCAGTTTCAATTGGATTAGGATCAACATCAACAAATTCTTATTCGACCGCACTAGGAATAAATTCTGCGGCAGAAAGCACATATTGTTCTGCTATTGGCTATGGAGCCAAAGCATCAGGAACTAAATCATCCGCAATAGGAACAAATGCATTAGCCTCCGCAGGAAACGCAACAGCAGTAGGAATGAACGCTACGTCAAGCGGATCATACGCAAACGCAATAGGCGCAGAAACAATAGCTAGCGGAGTCTCATCAACAGCATTGGGAACTTCAGCAACTTCAAACGCATTCAGACAAGTGACACTCGGATCATTCAATAATCCAAATATAGAAGGAGTCGCAAATAACGCTAGCACATGGGTATCTACAGATGTGTTGTTTGTAGTAGGCAATGGAACAACTGCAAATAATTTGTCGAACGCATTAGTGATGTTGAAAAACGGAAACACAACATTTTCAGGAGCTGTAAAAACTCCAGCAGTAGAAACAACCACATTGCAAGCCACAACAATCAAAGTGACCCAAGCAAGCGGAGGGATTCCTATGGGTATCTTTGGATTCCCAGAAGAAGAATAAGACTTAGCAAATACGCATACAAATAATTTATTATTTTGCATTGATTCTATCTTATGCAAAATAAGTAGTACTCTTATTCTTTATAGAAACTGTATAAGTATGGTTTTCAGTTTTGATTTCTGAGATAAAAGATGTATTTCATCTAAGAAGATCATGAATATGAATGATTACTTTTAAAAGTTGAGCTGTAGAACTTTTAATATTGGCAAACTTAATATTAGCAAAAAAAGCCTGAAGCTTGATGTATACTAAAGCCTCAGGCAAAAAGTTCTGCACTATATTTTATGTTTGTTAGCAATGTCTATAGTATGGCGTAATGTGTATTTTTTCATTAAACTGCTTCGGCATACTAACATTTTTTATGTAAAGCAATTTTTGAAAAAAACGTTTTAAAGCGCGCATAACTTTTTTTTATAAAAATAAATCCGCTTAAGCCGTGGCCCGACCAAGAGTAAACAGCTAAGTTTCATTATTTTTATTATAATAATTATTACAACTAGTATGTTTTATGTTATTTCTATGCTTTGCAAGCTTTTTTTGATTTTTTTTATTATTTTTTTAAGCGTGATGATTTTTTTGATTTTTTAACACTTAAAAAAAACTGAAGTTAAATTAGAAAACTTCAGTAGTTGTAATTACATTTAATAAAGAAAATTATTGCGATAGATACAAGCCTGTTCGGCGTCCTCGGGAATCCAATGTATAGCTGATGAAATCTGCTATGCTTCCGCTTTTTGATACGTGGCTTAATCTATTTCTTAAGTCGTAATAATACAATGTTGCATACAATGGATACTCTCCGGACATTTCCATTTTGGAAACTAGATTCCCACAATCAGAGTTAATTGTTTTTTGTTTGAATTTGTGTTTCAAAGATTTTTCTATTTTGTACATCTATATTCCATTTGATGATTTCAGGATGTATTGATTCAGGAAAAGATTTGTGCAAATGCCATTCTATTTCAATATTTCCTTCGTTAAAATCAGGAATTTTTGCTTCGTAATTCGCACGAAAAACTCTAAACTGATAATTTCGGTCATCTATCTTTTCCGTCAATATACTAAAGCGTGATAAACCAAAAAAACGTTCTCTCGTATATCCGAACACAGATGGATAAAAGAATTGTATTTGATGTACAGTTTCATTTGGATTTATTAAATCTGAGCTCTCTAGCAATAAAGAACCACGAGGAAGATTAGACAGATTCATTGTCGCCATATAACCAAATTTTTGCATAGTACTCACTTCGTGTTTGATATATTTATCATTTACAGAATAACTCCATTTCCCATCAAATAATTCAACGATAGATTTCATTTGGTTGAGCTTTTGATGCACTTTAAAACCTGCACTTTGATCATCATTAAGTCCAAGATAATATTGTTCATAAATTTCGTCAACACTAGCAGTTTTTAATAATGTTATAAATCGGTAAAACCAAGTATACATATTCAAATCAACAATTTTTTCAGTGCAAAAATTTGATAATAATTTATCTGCTTTCATTAACGCGTATGTTATTCTTTTTGAAAAGTGATGATCTATCCATATTGCAAAATTCTTATAAATTATATCTCCATCAAAATTCTCAATATATAATATATTTTCAAGATTTTCATCAAGACTAAGTCTATAAAACGCATCATCACCACATCCAGGAAAGTGTAAATACATCGACGAACCTTCCAAAGCCCCTATTTGAAACCTTGGATTTCTTGAAAATGAATTAAACGGAAGTACATAATATAATTCATTAACACTATCGTGTATAAAAACAGTTATAGCGTTTGCTATTCCATCTAATTTCAAAAAATGGGCATAGTCTTTGGGGAAATTTTCCTCCGTAATATCAGAAAATTCCTTTGATGATCCTATGCTATGACTATAAAAAAAGTTGCTATCTGGAATAATCCATTCTTCAAATTGATAACTATTAGCATTAATTTGTTCCCATTCAGTTGTTGAAAGAAAATAACTTCCATATTTTTTCCCAGCTAGGTTTTTGAAAAAATCTAAATTTTGAACATCGGCAAATACAGCAGATATCATTAGTCCAAAATTTAATAATGTAATAGAAATAAATTTTATATTTTTATTCTTCATATTCTACTTCTTTTTGTGGAATTGCATTCTCTTTACTGCTTTTATCAGTTGAAGTAGGTGAAACAGATAAAGATCCCTTATGCCCCTTTCCTGAAATAGTACTTTTGCATGTGAAAGGATCTGAAAACTTTATACTTTGCTTTACATGTAAAGAACCTGAATCTACGACCCTTCCATTTCTTTGTACGGCATCAGTAAGTAAATAACCATTAGACTCCTTATCTCCATTACTAAATTTAGATAATGCATATGTTCCAAATCCATATTTTTTATAATCGGATACACTACCCGAATAAAATTCAGAAGGAGTCACCTTTGCCACATTTGTATTTATTTTTGAATAACCATTAGCTTCGGGAGTTCCGTCTAATATTTGAAAATGCATTGATCGATTAAATTCAAAGCTGCCATCTGGAGTCAACGTAGGGAGTACTGGAGAATAACTATTTTCATTGTACAATTTAAATTCCTCATTAGTGATTTTACTATCAGAGCCTGCTCGCGCATATCTTGCAACATTAAAACTTTGTTTTATATTTTCGCCTGCACTATTTTTATATTCAAAGTTGATTGTACATGCGATAGTATAATCCTTGTTTGCTTGCAATTTGGTAGAATCAGAGGATATCTTTGCAGTGGCAAATATTTCTACACAAGCAAAATTTGTTCCATAATGTTTTGCTATAGTTGGAAAATTAGATCCTTCAGTATAACTTCCTTCAAATAGCCCTAACGCATCAAATCTGCCCCAGGGGTTTTGGGAGCAATAGAGGCAAGGGTTGAGTCCGTCGATGTATTCGAGGGGATCGGGGGTGAGGAAGCGGTCGGAATCGGAAGGGCGACAGCGGAAGCCTTCGTTTATGATGCCGAATGCATCTCTATATTTTGTGTTGTTGCGGAAGGAGTCGGCAGGAGATGTTCCTGCTGTTGTCATTGCCCCGAAGGCGGTGTAGTAAAGACTAGATTGAATTACGCCACTGTTATCTGTGGTTTGAACTACGTCTCCTCTCAAATTATAATGTTTGTAATTCAAATCAGAACCGTCGAGATTGCTTGCGTAGAGTAGTCCGCCGACTCCACCGCCGAGATCACATCTATCCTTCTTTTTATATTTACCTCGTATTTTCATTGTTTTTATCTTTAACATAGAAGTAATAATTGCACCCTACAGGATAAATGAATAACAAAAAAAACAATAATATATTTTGCTGTTGTGTTCTTTCACGCCATGTCAGTAATGACATAATCATCACATAAGGCATGACTATTGCAGTTGATGTAAAGTGTAAAAACATAAAACTTATCGTTAGTATTTTAGAAAGATAACCACATATATTTCAGAAGTACACATTCGTGAAAAAAGTTTCTGCTAATGAAAAGAGAATGACAGGAATAAATCCTAATAAACTTATTATACAAATTTTTGCTAAAATTTTCATTTGGATTCTACAGACTCTTCTGTTGGTTTCTCTTCCACTCTTTTATTTGTTTCTATTTTTACTTGAGATTGCGTAGACTGCCTACTTTCTCTTCGTTCTTTTAATTTTTCATAATATTTAGTTTTAACTTTTTCTTCGCTTAAACAGTTTATGAATTATTTTGTAAAGTTTTACTACTATTACAAAAAAACAATAAAGCATAGATAACAATGCAATAACTACTATTGTGTTAATTAGAGAATCATTTAACAATTTTTCTTCTTTTATCAGTTTCTCGTTAGCTTCTTTTGCCAAATATTCTGACACATAAGGATTATGAATTATTAACGTATTCGACTTTAAGCTTCTAGATTTAAAATCCATCTCTCCATTTATGCGATATTCTATAGAAGAATCAAATGTCACTGAAAAATTTTCAGCAAATTTTGCAACATCATACATGGAAAATATTTCAAGCGAAAAACCTAAACTTTCTCCTGCTTTTAATTCATAGAGATCATCATATATTGAACCAATACGTGAAGCCATAATACCAGAATATTTAATTTTGGTATTTGTATCGATATTCCAAAGAATAAATTGATTTCTATCAGAGTACATAGGAAGAAAATATCTAGGAATATGCAGATTAGCTTCAGCGTTATTTGTAATGATTCCTGCTATAAAACATGACACAGAACTTATTTCATATAATTTAATCTCTATTGATATTTCCGAGCTTTCGGGATATGAAAACTCACTTATATCCTCTGCAAAATTCAAAGTAGAGGATAGAAGAATAAAAAGAATTGCTACATAATTTTTCATTAATTACTTTCGTTTTCTTGTGGAGGTGGTTTAACCTCTTGTGCCTGAATTCTCACAGCATAACGGCTATAACTGGCAGCATTATGAACAGTTTGACGTGGATTTTCACGAGCAAGATTATCAGCATTCACTCCATATTTTATATCATCTGTGTGTCCAGTTTGGTGAGAGACTTCGTGCACAAAAATTTCCGATTTAGAATCATATCCGATATCTGGTCTAGTGAAAAATTTAGCAGTCAAGTGGACTGTATTGAGGTCATTATCGCGAACAAAAGCCATTGTAGATTTAGTAGGCGCAACACCTTTTCGAATAGTATTACCTTTACTGAGCCGCTCAGACGTATCATGTAAGGTTTCTATGATTTTATTTTTGCCATTTGTATCTTGCTTTCCGAAAGAATCAATGTATGCCTGAGTATTTGAATCCTTTAACGTTGATAGATATGCGTTTGATGCCATGTCCTGTGCAATCTTGTAATTTTCAGTTATATTTTGTATTTCTTTTGTCTTAAATCCTTCACCCATAAATCGAAGAGGATTCCCATTATCCAAGCGCTCCGTGTGCCTCTGATTGTGTGAACTTGCACTCCAATTATGTTTAAAATCTGCGAAAAAGTCACCCCAAGTCCTCAAACCTAAAGCATCAAACTTGCCCCAGGGGTTTTGGGAGCAATAGATGTAAGGGTTTAAGCCATCGATGTATTCGAGGGGGTCGGGGGTTAGGAAGCGGTCGGAGTCGGTAGGGCGACAGCGGAAGCCTTCGTTGATGATGTTATGGAAAATATACATTCCTTACCAATTCCTAATTGTAATATCTTTTTGTTTGATGACTTTATCCTCTTCAAAATATAGCTTATAATACAATCGTGTCCCATGTCGTAGAGACATACCTCCTATACCCCATGCATCTAACTTCATGATATATTCATCCTTTAATACATCATCTATTTTGTTAAAATCCCAAGTGCTTGGAAAAATACGAATTTCTATTTTATTCCAATATTCATCACCATATTTTACAGATTTATATTTAGTTGTACGTCCATTTTCATCTATCCACTCTAATACTTCCATTCGACTCATTCCTATAAAATTATATCTATCTTTAGGCATTGGCTCATATATTAATGTTAGCCAAAATAAATATCCTCCCACAAATAAAGCTATGAAAAACAAACAGATTTTTAATAATATTTTCATTTTGTGTCTTTTTTATCCTCAAACTGTTTTTGTAAATCTGTTTTATTGATGTTATGGCGACTATTTGCATATCCAAGTTGTGTTAATATTTGACCTGCTATACTAAATCTTGTAGTTGAATATGAAAGATCAACACCCCACTGAGTGGCAGACAAATTTTTTGAATAAACGGAACCACTAGCAGCGTTTAAGGCTGTTTGTGCTGCATTACAATTTCCTTTATTTTCTCCAGAAAAATATGTACTGTAGATTACATTATCTTCATTTTTTTCGTAAATACTACATGCCTTTAGCACATTCAATGCCGCAATATATCCATATTTATCGTTCTCTTTATCTTTAGGCTCTATTTTTGTCACATGCGAAGTTTTGCGCGGACTATCATCTTTGTCATTATATTCGACTTTTAAATTACCTCCTACCTCAAAAAAACTAATGACCACCGATGCACTGCCGTCATCTTGTATTTTACTACCCAATCTTGTACGAAGTTTATCAGAAATTCCAGTTTCCTTTTGAACTCTTTTGTATTCTTCACCTGTGAATTTTACAACTCGAGAGGTATGCATTTCTTTTAAGAAGCCGCCCGCTACATTATCATCAACAGGAGTCTCTCTCAATTCTTGTTCTGCTAATCCAAGAGGATCAAATCTGCCCCAGGGGTTTTGGGAGCAGTAGATGTAGGGGTTGAGTCCGTCGATGTATTCGAGGGGGTCGGGGGTGAGGAAGCGGTCGGAGTCGGTAGGGCGACAGCGGAAGCCTTCGTTTATGATACCGTAGGAGTCTCTATATTTGGTATTGTTGCGGAATGAATCGGCAGGAGATGTTCCTGTTGTTGTCATTGCCCCGAAGGCGGTGTAGTAAAGATTAGATTCAATTACTCCACTGTTATCTGTGGTTTGAACTACGTCTCCTCGCAAATTGTAGTGTTTGTAATTTAAATCTGTTCCGTCGAGGTTGCTTGCGTACAACAGTCCGCCTACTCCGCCGCCGAGGTCGTTTCCTCGGTAGAAGATTTGGGTTGTGTCTCGCACTAGTTCAAGGGCGTTCATGACGTAATCTCGTTCATAGACGCTTGTGCCTCCTGAATAGCTCATATTTATATCTTTAGTTGGATAAGCTCCGTAGTATTGATACAGGTTTGTTCGGCGTCCTCGGGAGTCCAAGGTATAGCTGATGAAATCTGCTATGCTTCCGCTTTTTGATACGTGGCTTAATCTATTTCTTAAGTCGTAATAATACAATGTTGCATACAATGGATACTCTCCTGACATTTCCATT
>JGI994J12354_10002563_pt1 | contig 17582 bp, 9 predicted proteins | sample IntmicLarv3ML3BL_FD_12354 | JGI IMG/M metagenome (IMG submission 12354) | reverse complement strand
ACCACCACCAGCGGCAACGGCCACGGCTGGCGTGTTCCCACATACACAAACATCGGCTATCCGCAGACAGTCGGAGGCAGCGCGACGATGACCAAGAGCCAGGCCGACGCATGGGCGATCATGGCGGGTGCCGAGCTGGAATGTAACACAGGTTACGGCTCGGGAGCCAACTCCTATGAAGCCACTGGCACAGCGCAGGCCGCGATCAACAGCGGATACACCACGCCGTTTGGAAAAATGACCGAAGCCGCCGTGGATCTCGCTTGCGCGAAGCTTCTCGAAATGCGTATTAAAATGGGCGAGTTCGACGACAAGGTCAACTATGGTCTCGGAACCGCTCAGAACACCAAATCCTCCGGCCGTGTCAGCTGGTATGACGATGCGAGAGCGCGCCTTACAAGCTATGGCCTTACCCCGCAGAACCCCTCCACAGCAGGAAACAACGGCAATGGCTATATGAACACAAGAACTAACCACCAGACCGCGACTCCTTTCCGCCTCAATCTCGCTCGCGAAGCTGCGGCGAAGTCGCAGGTTCTGCTGAAGAACGACATCCCCGCGGGCGGCACCAAGCCCCTGCTTCCGGTAACAGTACCCGCAACCGGCAGCTTCAAGGTTGCTGTTTTCGGCTACCAGGCCAACACAATCGTTCTCGGCGGATATTCCTCCAATAGAGCGACCACCGGCGATGGTTCCACCTATATTACGCAGAAACAGACCAATCCGATTAACGGCATCCGTGCTCTGGTCACAGCGAAAAACCCGAATGCTACCGTAGATTACTTTAACATGGGCAATTCTACTACGATGAGCATCGGCGCGGCTGACCAGGCGACCATCAACAGCGTAGCCGACTATGACCTTTGCGTCGTGGTTGCCGGTGACAACCTGAACGAGGCGAATGAGGGTGCCGATCGTACCAACCTCATTCTCCGCAGAAACCAGGCTCTCCTCCCGGCGGCTGTTATGGCTGTCAACCCGAAGACCGTGGTGTGTCTCACCGCGTATTCGCCCCTCTATCTCAAGTCTTATGATGTAGACAAGACAACCTCGATCTTCTACAGCGGCTTTGGCGGCGACAGCTACGGCGGCGGTCTTGCCGACGTTATCTTCGGCGAAGTCAATCCGAGCGCCCGTACCAGCACCATCTGGGCCGGCAGCGACGCTTCCGACACTGATGCGACTTCCTTCAACAACAGAAGAAGCTATCGCCTCTCTCCCGGCTATGACGGCGATTGGATCAGTCCCCTCGGAACAACAGCAGCCAACCTGACCAACACCTACAACTACGGCACTTCCCTGGGACGTACCTATATGTATTACAACGGCACCACTCCGCTGGCTTATCCTCATGGTTATGGACTCAGCTACACCACATTTGAGTACAGCAACCTGCAGATCAGCGGTGCGACCCTGGTCGAAGGACTCAACTACAACGCCGGCGGCAACGCTATCGTTAACGTTAAGTTCGACGTGAAGAACACCGGCACCTATGCGGGTGCAGACGTTGCTCAGCTGTATGTCAAGACTCCGGAATCTCTCGTAACTTCCGACCGCACCTATGCGATCAAGCGCCTCAAGGCCTTCGAGAAGACCAAGGTTCTCGCTCCCGGCGAGACACAGACCGTTTCTCTCGACGTTGCGATCAAGGACCTCATGTTCTACAGCAACACAGCCAAGAAGTTTGCGCTCGTCCGCGACAGCGGTGCGTATGAGTTCCAGGTCAGCCGCAACAGCGACGACAGCTCCCGTCAGCTCTATGCGAACATCACCCTTTCGAGTGATCATGTTCCCGAGCTTTCGACCCTGACCTTCAAGCCCAACACGGCAGCGGATGTTGCCAATGATGTTCCGGAAAGACTGATCTTTGCTGCCGGCGACGTGATCAACGCGAACCCGACCGTAGCGATGACCAATGATGTGCTTTACGGCTACATCAACAAGAGCGTCACCCTGGATCCCGCAAATGCAATGCCTGCCAACATTACCGTTACCTATACGAGCAATCGTCCCGCGGTTGTCAACACCAGCGGCGGAACCATTAAAGCGCTCAGCAGCGGCGTTGCCACGATCACGGCCAAAGCGACCGACTCGATCTCCGGCACTACCGCTGAAGGCCACTTCATCGCTTATGTAGGCGGCGATGTGGATGCGTATGATCTTTCCCTGGCGACCCTGACTGCCGGCGGCACTGCCGTTTCCGGTTTCGTAGCCGGCGCTTCCACCGCTTCGTTTGACATCAATGTGAAGGGCGTTGCCACTGTTCCGGTGATTGCCGCGACAGCGACCGACAGCGAGAATGTTACCGTCACTGTTTCTCAGGCGACAGCACTGCCCGGACAAGCGAAGGTCACGGTTACAAGAAAAGATTACACCGACATCAAGAAGGACTATGTAATCAACTTTGACTATCAGGCAATCGAAGGAATTGTCGGAACAGTAGACAGCAGCGGATTCACCGTATCCAGCCAGATTCGCTACAGCGACGGCGTTACGGCGTACAAGCTGATCCTCGCCGCTTATGAAGGCGACAAGCTGGTCTTCATCAAGCTGGTTGATGTTCCTGCGATTCCCAAGGACGGCAAGGGCGAAGTCGGCGCTTCGATTGAGCCGATGGAAACCGGCCCGAATTACACAAATTACACCTACAAAGCGTTCCTCTGGAGCGAGAGCTTCGTACCCTTCGTACCTGAGTTCTCCGCAACATTCGCTGGATAATCGTGAGATTTTCCAACCGTAGGTAAATAAAGAGGCCCCTCGCGCGTTTTATCGTGCGAGGGGCTTTTTTTCGCCGCAGAATAACATTCCCGGCCGTCTCATACAGGCAGCGATTCAGAACGCAAGAAAAAGGTAAGTTGTAATTTTATAGAAATTCCAGAAATTTCCTCGCTTTTTCATCGATTTTCTTCGTTTTTAGATTGACATTATTCTCTAAATGCTTTAGTATAATAGATAGCACCCTTTATTCCATGTAAAACCGAAAAAGACGATTTTGCATACCACTTAAAGCTACTTCTAAGTAATGAGGAGGAAGAATTATGAGGAATCAAATTTCTACACACGTCGAAAAAAAGAAAGGGTCAAGAGGAAAACGCCGTTACGGGCGCCTTGCGGCAATTGTTTTGGCCGTCTTAATCGCGTTGTCGGTGATGATGCCGTTGAATACGAGTGCGTTGGCGGGGATTGCACAAAATTCCCTAGCGCTTAACGGAACGACCGGGATCGAAATGTATTTTGACAATTCCGTTCCGTCGGTGAAGCTTGTCTCATTGCCGATGGTGACGGAGCCTGCCACGGCGACAACGAATGCATACTATGTAAAGAGACCCGGGACGCCTTCGGGATCGTATACTATGGATGTGATGCCGGGGATGCAGGCGGAACTTCTTAACGTTAACCCAAACGGTGACCCGAATCCGGCCAAGATGATAAACTTTATTGCCTGGAGAACTGCGGCGCCCAATTATGCAAGCACATACCAATCGGTCTGGAAAAAATATCTGGGAATAACAAATTCAACAGATCTCACTGCGTTAGTTTCCGGGACGGTCAATCAGACGATCAGAGATTTTATCGTGGCGGCGCAGGCGGCCATATGGCATTATACTTTGGGATATAATTTTTCCACCACGGGGAACACGGCAAAATCCGTTGAATTTTATAACAAATTCATTGCGATGGTAGACGCGAATCCGGACTGGACCCCCATGATTGACGTGAACATGACGCTCAATGACAGCGGCGTTTCCATTATTAATGACGGAGGCTCGCGCTATTATGGACCACTGGTCGTATCCGCGTCCGCCAGAGTCCAAAATTATACCAGCCCGACCTCGGGAGGCTGGAAGATACCGACGAATCAAAATCTCAGTGATATCTATCTTGAGGTAGTTGATAGCACATCAACTGCGTTTGAGCTGTATCAACGACAGGGCTCATCGTATGTAGTGTTGGGCAAAAATGAGAAATTTGGCAGCGGTGAAGACCATTATCATATCGCGGGGACGCAAAGCTCCACATCAAAAACCGCTACGTTTTATATCAAGCTGCCCGAGGGCTTTACCGATGTCGATGACTTCAGCGTACTTGCCTCAGCACATGTTAAAAGCACATCAAGTACAAACCTGGAGGAGACAGTGGTGCTGGTAAAGAGTACCGCTCAAGGGAATCCGGCGAGCAACTACGCAACAGATCCGCTGCTTGCGGTTCTTTGTGCCTGCAACGCGCAAGCCTACGCCGAAAAGTATATTAAATTGCCTCGAACTGCGCGAATCCGGTTCGAGGGACTGAAGAGTGTGTCCAGCGGAGCGACGATTCCGGAGGATGAGTTTACTTTCTCACTTTATGAGATTTCAGAAGCTACATACGATGCGAAAAACTTCACTCGACCGAGCACAGCCCCCAAGGCGACAGGCGAGGTTGTGGATACAGCCACCGGTAAGATTGAATTTACTCCGATCAGCTATCCGTCGGCCGGAACGTATTTTTACGCCATTGTCGAAGATCCTGTAGACTTACCGGGCTGGACAGGGGATTCAGATGTCATCTACAAAAAAGTTGAGGTTTCGGGTCCTGTCGGCGCGTTAATCGCAGAGGATATGACCTCGAATGATTATATTTCTTTTACGAACACCTACGAAGACACGCCGATATATGATGCGGCGTTGCGGAAATGGGTAAAAAATGTCGAACGCGGCGGAATGTTCGTCAGCACTGAACCTTATCCCGAGCCGACAAGTGGTGCGACACCTCCGGTAGCGGTTCAAAAAGGCGACAAGATCGTTTTCGCTATTAAATTAATCAATCAGGGGCGGAACGCGGTCACAATTCCCAAGGTTTCCGACTATATGCCCGCAGGATATACGTTTGATCTTGACGACCAGACCGACGCTAACTGGTTGCTGGATGGAGACACGGGAAACCCGGTCTATAACGAGCAGATTACGCTCACTACCAGCGGAAATACCGCTACCCATACCTTGGAACTCATTCTTACGGTCAGTGACGGCGCTACCGCCAATAATCTCGACAACTATGCCGAGATCAGTAAAATGATCGTGCCGGGTACCGACAACATTGACGCGCCGGACATTGACTCCACACCGGATTCAATTTCTCTGAACGATGGATCAGTAAAGGATAACATTATAAGCGAAAACGGGAAACGCAACGGGGACGAAGATGACCATGATATCGCGCGGGTTACCCTGGAGGACGAGCCTCCTGCTCCCGAGTATGACGCGGCGCTGCAAAAGTGGGTCGTCTCGGTGAACGATGAGCTGGTCGATGAAGACGGAGAAGCGGATACGGTTCCGAACACCTTAACCCCGGCGGTCAAGGCCGGCGACAAGGTAAGGTTTGCGATCCGGGTGTTCAATCAGGGAACGACTGATCTGATCATCACCGACATCTCCGATTACCTGCCCACCGGATTCACCTTTAATCCTGCCGATCAGGACGATGCCGGTTGGGAAGCGGACGGCACGAGAATTAAATACATCACCCCGATTCCGCTGGCCGGCAGCGCACCGACAGTGGGCGACAATTTCGAAATCATTTACATTACACTGACGGTTAAGGCTTCAGGAAACCTCAAAAACTTCGCCGAGATCTCTGTATTCACAGACGGAGAGGGCACAGGGGGCCTCGAGGACAAGGATTCCACGCCAAATGCAGAGCCCTATGACGACGGAACTGCCAAGGACAATGTGATCAACGAAGACCACAAGACAACTCCGAGCGACGATGAAGACGACCACGATTTCGCGGAAGTTGTGTGGGAAAACCCGCCCGAGCCGGAATATGACGCGGCGCTGCGGAAATGGGTTGTAGCGGTCAACAATAACCTCGTCAACGCTGCGGCGGCAAACACGCCGAACACCTTGACTCCGGAAGTTGAAACCGGCAATAAAGTACGGTTTGCGATCCAGATCATCAATCAGGAATCGACCGAGGTGAAGATCACCGACATCTCCGACTATCTGCCCGCAGGATTTGAATTCCTTGCGGCCGACCAGTCCGATGTCGGTTGGGCAGTGGACGGCGCGAGAATTAAGTACACCACGCCGATCGATTTGACCGGCGGCGCGTCCAAGATCATCTACATCACGCTGACGGTCAAGGCTTCGGGAAGCCTCGAAAACTTCGCGGAAATCTCCGAAATGAAGGATAAAGACGGCAAAGACGTCGTCATAGACAAGGATTCCGAGACGGATAGTAGCTCCACGAACGACGGAACACCAAAGGATAATGTGATCAACGAAAACCGCAAGGCCAATCCGAACGATGACGAAGACGACCATGACTTCGCAAAAGTATTGCGAAAGAATCCGTTGGCTCCCGTCTATGACGCGGCGCTGCGGAAATGGGTTGTGGCGGTCAACGACACCCTTGTCAATGCTGCAGCGGCAACGACGCCGAACACCCTGGTTCCGACCGTTGCAACCGGCGACAAGGTGCGGTTTGCCATCCAGGTATTCAATCAGGGAACGACCAATCTTGTCATCAGCGATATCTCCGATTATCTGCCCGCAGGGTTTGAATTTATCGCCGCCGACCAGTCCGACAACGGCTGGGCCGTGGACGGCACAAGAATTAAGTACTCCACGCCGATTGCATTGGCCGGCAGCGCGCCGACAGCGAGCGACAATTTCAAGATCATCTACATCACGCTGAGAGTCAAGGCTTCGGGAAGCCTCAAAAATCTGGCCGAGATCTTCGAAATGAAGAATGATGAGGGCCTGGTCGTTGAGGATAAAGATTCTGTAGGGGATAAAGATCCCAACAATGACACCGCCAAGGACAATGTGATTGATGAAGACGGAAAGGCCAACAAGTCCAACGACGAAGACGATCATGACTTTGCGGAAGTCAAGAGGGACAATGTGCCGAACCCCGTCTATGACGCGGCGCTGCAGAAATGGGTTGTAGCGGTCAACAACAGCCTCGTCAATGCGGCAGCGGAAACGACCCCGAACACCTTAACCCCGACCGTCAAGACCGGCGACAAGGTAAGATTCGCGGTCAAGGCGATCAACCAGGGGACCACTAAGATTGTTATCACGGATATTTCCGATTATCTGCCCGCGGGATACGCCTTTACTGCGGCCGACCAGTCCGACAACGGCTGGGCCGTGGACGGCGCGAGGATTAAGTACACCACGCCGATTACACTGGATGGCGGCGCGTCTAAGACGATCTACATCACGCTGACGGTCAATGCTTCGGGAAGCCTCAGAAACCTGGCCGAGATCTCCGAGATGAAGGACGAGGACGGCAAGGTCGTTGAAGATAAGGATTCTACGGTGGATAAAAATTCCGACAACGACACCGTAAAGGACAATGAGATCAACGAAGACGGAAAAGCCAACAAGGCCAATGACGAGGACGATCATGATATCGCGGAGACAAAGAGGGAAACCACTCCGCCTCAGGATCCGGAGTATGACGCGGCACTGCAGAAGTGGATCGTAGCGGTCAACAACACCCTTGTCAACTCCGCAGCGGAGACGACTCCGAACACCTTGGCCCCGGTCGTCAAGACCGGCGACAAGGTGAGATTCGCGGTCAAGGTGATCAACCAGGGAACCACCAAGGTGGTTGTCACGGATATTTCAGACTATCTGCCCGCAGGATTCTCCTTTAGTGCGGCCAACCAGTCCGACAACGGCTGGGCTGTGGACGGCGCGAGAATTAAGTACACAACGCCGATTACACTGGCTGGCGGCGCATCTAAGATCATTTATATCACGCTGACGGTCAATGCTTCGGGAAGCCTCAGAAACCTGGCCGAGATCTCCGAAATGAAGGACGAGGACGGCAAGGTCGTTGAGGACAAGGATTCCGTAGGGGACAAAAATTCCAGCAACGACACCGCCAAGGACAATGTGATCAACGAAGACGGAAAAGCCAACAAGTCCAACGACGAAGATGATCATGACTTCGCGGAAGCGTCGCGGCAGACCGTCGTCGAAAATCCTCCGGCCACGATCAATAATCCTACGACAAATACCAACACCGACACCAACACCGGCAAAGGAAAAACAGGGACGAATACCCAACCGAAAACCGGTGATGATATGACGGTAGGGATGTACATTTTACTGCTGGGTCTTTCCATGGCGGGAATGGGCATGCTATTCTTCTCCCTGAAAAGGCGGAGCATCTCCAGAAAAGTAAGCCGCTAGAATCGTATAAAATAAAAGCGGCCGCATATTTCACTGGGTGAGATATGCGGCCGCTTCTTTTCTACCGGTTCGACGATTTATCGGTGTTCGGCGTAAAAAAGTGTTGACAGAAGCAGGCGGATATACTATAATATTTTGGCAGTTGTATTGACGGAAATGTGGCGGTATAGCTCAGCTGGCTAGAGCATTCGGTTCATACCCGGAGTGTCGTTGGTTCAAGTCCAACTACCGCTACCATCTTTTTTTCTGCCCAAAAATCTGAATATGGCCCGTTGGTCAAGCGGTTAAGACACCGCCCTTTCACGGCGGTAACACGAGTTCGAGTCTCGTACGGGTCACCAAACAAGCTCCCGCATTCCTTCCCCTTGCCGGAAGAGAACGCGGGAGTTTTTCATTTTTAATTCGGCTCTTTTTCTAATGGATCTCCACCCGCTTAATCAGCAGCGCGGTTTTTCCCGCGCCATAATCCCCGTCCCCGTAAAGAGAGACGTATTCCTCCAGAAGATAGTCGTTGGGCGACGCGTCGGACGCTTCGAACCCCGCCTTTTGATAAGAACGGATCGCCCTTGCGTTTTTGAGTGACGGCCGTATGATAACCTCGCGAATGCCCATCGTTTTGCCGAGATACGCCGCGAGCGCAATCAGCGCGTCCGTCCCGAAGCCTTTTCCGCAATGCGCTTCGCGGCCCATCCAGAGATCAAATTCCGACTTGTGCGCTTTCACATGGAAGGAAGAATAGCTGATAAACCCGACAGGCTCCTCCCCGTACACAATCATAAAGCCTCTCCCGTCGCCGGGCGCCGACCCGGTAAAGAAATAGTCGGCATAGTAGTCGTCGGAACAAAACTCCTCAAAGGTTGGAATCAGCACATCGGGGTAGTCGGGCGGCCCGGAATGAGAGGGGGTGGTTTCTGATTGAAAACACCATTCGTAGACCGTTTGCCTGTCGTCCATTGCAGCGGGAACCAGGCGGATGATCGTTCCTTGTATCATATAAAAATCTCCTTTGTTGGCTGAAAGTTTTCAGCGTCATCCCTCCGGGACTTTAAATTGTGCTGCCGGAAGCTCATTCACATATAAAACGATAGACTCAGGCTCAAAGTAGAGGTTAAAGCTTTTAAGATTGTCCGTATATTCCGGGATTTTTGCCAAATAGGAATCCACCAATTCGTTCGTGATTTCGTATTCAATGTTTCGGCCGTAATAGCCCGTCGGAGGGAAATAATCATCTCTGGCCCAACGTCTTATCATAATGGACGACGCGCATAGGACAACGCCCCTGTTTCCGAAGGAGGCAGAACCATGCAAGGGTTGGGAAAAGAAGCGTTTTGTCCGGATTGAATACCTGGCAAAAATTGAATACCCTTCCTCCGGAGAGTCAGATACGGTCAGAGCATATAGCTTGTTTTTACTGAATTTTTTAGAGAGCAAGCCGCGGCACTGCTTCTGAAAATCCGTTATATCCTCCAGGTCTACCGTAGGCTCCTCCGGCAGGCCAAAATAACTGGAAAGCGCCCAATTTCCATGGTTGTCATAGGGACTTTCATCATCATTAAAAAAAAACGTAAGCGCGTCGTACGCCTCCATAAGCAAGGGGAGATAGACAAAGGGCAGCAAAAGGAGTATGAGAAGCGCCGTCCTGGTTCTGGCGCGCCGCCGGTGTTTATTATTTTCCGAAGCCGCTTCAGAAAAGCGCTCCGCGTTTCGTCTCCGCATAAAGATACCTCCATTGGGTTGTGAACGGATCGACAGAAAAAATCCATTTATAATATAATACCCCTTCCCGACGAAATAGTAAAGCGTAGTATTCAAAGAAAAAACATACTTATATGCAATACTTCTATTATAATTCGACAAATTATTTCCAAAATTGACGCAAAAACCATTGACAAAGAACGGTTTATAATGCTATTATGATAAAAACCACAAAAATAAATGGAGGTTGTTATTATGGGTACGTTCAAGCTGAAAGAAACGGCTACCGGGCATGTGTTTCATCTCGTAGCCGGCAACGGGGAAACCATTGGTACCAGCGAAGTCTATTCCTCCAAAAGTGCCTGTAAAAAGGGCATAGAGAGCGTTCGTACGAATGCGCCGATTGCGAATGTGGAGGATCAGACCGCGGACGAGAGCGCGATCAATCCAAAGTTTGAAATTTATCTCGACAAAGCCGGTCGGTTCCGCTTCCGCCTGAAAGCCAAAAACGGAGAGAACATCCTTGCGTCGGAGGGCTATGTTGCCAAGGCCGGCTGCAAAAACGGCATTGAGAGTGTCCGCAAGAATGCGCCGGACGCCGAAATTGTAGAGGTATAAGCAGAGAAAAAAGCCGACAGCCGGACGCAGAAATGTGTCCGGCTGTTTTTCGAGCGTGTTGACGATGAAATTCCTGTCCGGTTGCACAAAAATAAGAAAAAAATTTAACAAATTCGTCCTTGCAATCCATAGGCATTTACGCTATAATTGATTGGAAAATACCTTGTGGCATTGTATAATAAATCAACGGTTCCGAACGGGCGGCGGTGGCGGCCTTTGTCGGATTTGAAAGGAGCACAACCAGATTGAAACAGTATTCTGCAAACAGCATCCGCAATGTTGCCCTGACGGGTCACGGAGGTTCGGGAAAAACCTCTCTTGCCGAGGCAATGCTTTTTCTTTCCGGCGCAACCGATCGCCTGGGAAAAGTGGCCGACGGCAATACGTTTTTGGATTATGATCCGGAGGAAATCAGGAGAAAGGCAACGGTTTCGTCGGCGGTTGCGCCCCTTGAATGGAAAAACAATAAAATCAATTTAATTGACTGCCCCGGCCTCTTCGACTTCGAGGGCGGCGTATCCGAGGGAATCCGCGCTGCGGAGAGCGCGCTGATTGTCGTTTCGGGAAAATCGGGCTGCGCGGTCGGCACCGAAAAGGCCTTCAAAGCGGCCGGGAAACGGGGCATCTCCCGGATCTTTTTCATCACCAAGCTGGAGAGCGAAAACACCGATTTTTACAAGGCGTTCGACTCGCTGAAGGCGGCCTTCGGCGCGGCGGTCTGTCCGGTCATCGTCCCCTATGTGCAGGACCGGCAGGTTCAGTGTTATGTGAATATTCTGGAAAACAAAGCCTATAAATATGACGGAAACAAGGCGACCGAGGTGGCCATGCCCGACATGGGCGGCCAGCTTGACGACCTGAAAACCTCCATCAATGAAGCGGTGGCGGAAACCAGCGAGGATCTGATGGACAAATATTTCTCCGGCGAGGAATTTACCGCGGAGGAACTGACAAACGGCCTGAGTGCCGGGGTCAAGGCCGGGACGGTCTATCCGGTATTCTGCGGCGACGGATTGTTGGGCGCCGGGGTTGATTTGTTGCTGACGGGTCTGACCGGTTTGGCGCCTTCTGCGGCGGACAAAGCGGCGGAAAAGGGAACGGGCAAGGACGACAGCGAGGTGGAAGTGGCCGTGGATGAATCCGCGCCGTCCGCCGCGATCGTATTCAAAACCATCGTCGACCCCTTTGTGGGAAAATTGTCCTATTTTAAAGTAATCTCCGGGAAAATATCGCCCGAGACGCCCCTTGTCAATATGCGTACGGGCAACCCGGAGCGTATTTCCAAGGTGATGTATATCAAAGGCAAGAAACAGGAGGACACCGCGGCGATCGTGGCCGGAGACATCGGTTGTGTGGCCAAGTTACAGAGCACCAACACGGGGGACACCCTCTGTGCGCCGAGCCGTCCCGTGACCCTCGCCGGCGTCGGCTTTGTCGCGCCGTCGCTGTCGATGGCGATCTCCCCGAAAAAGCGGGGCGATGAGGACAAAATCGCCCAGGGCCTAGGCCGTCTGATCGAAGAGGATCCGACCATCCAGTTCCTGAACAATAAAGAAACCCATCAGCTGATTCTGTCCGGTTTGGGCGAACAGCATCTGGATGTGGTAACCTCCAAGCTGAAGAGTAAGTTCCAGGTGGAAACGACGCTGGAGCAGCCGAAGGTTCCCTACCGCGAGACCGTCCGGAAAAAAGTTCAGGTGCAGGGCCGCCACAAGAAACAGACCGGCGGTCATGGCCAGTTCGGCGACGTCTGGATTGAATTTGAGCCGTGTGAGGGCGATTTCGAGTTCGGCGACCGCGTGGTCGGCGGCTCCGTTCCCAAGGGCTTCTTCCCGGCGGTGGAAAAAGGCCTGCGCGACTGCATCCTGAAAGGCCCGTTGGCCGGATATCCGGTCGTGGGCTTGAAAGCGACGCTGTATGACGGCTCCTACCATCCCGTTGATTCTTCGGAAATGTCCTTTAAAATGGCGGCGACAATCGCCTATAAAAGCGGTATGCCCCAGGCCAACCCGACCCTTCTCGAGCCGTATGGCTCCCTCAAGGTATTTATCCCCGACGAGTACATGGGCGATATCATCGGCGAGGTCAACAAGCGCCGCGGGCGCGTGCTGGGCATGAATCCCGGCGAGGACGGACAGCAGGTGGTTGAGGCCGAAGCGCCGATGGCGGAAATGTATGATTTTTCCACCTTCCTGCGCCAGTCCACCCAGGGACGCGGTTCCTTCGCGCTCACCTTTGAGCGGTATGAAGAAGCGCCCCCGGTCGTTGCCCAAAAGGTGATTGAGGACGCGAAGGCCGAGGCCGAACAGGATTAACCGACAGAGTTTTACCTCTGAAAATACAGAACCGGGACGGACGCAGGACATTTTTTGCGTTCGTCCCGGTTTTTGCGGCAATTCGCGGAAGAGGCTTTTGTTTTTTCTTTGAGAAGGTGCTATAATAAAAAAGTTAGGAGGGGTGTGATTGTATGCTGGCGATTCAAAAGATAACCGACCCGGAGAGCGGGGAAGTGAAAATTCTCGCAGATCTGGCTTTCGAAATTTGGCACGAGCATTTCGTGTCCATCCTCAGCGAGGAGCAGATTGAGTATATGGTGGAAAAGTTTCAGAGCGAACCCGCGATGCGGGCACAGCTCGAAAACCAGGGCTATCTTTACTACCTCGCCCGTGAGGACGGCGAACCGGCCGCGTATGCCGCGATTGTTCCCAACCCGGAGGAGGAATCGATTTTTCTCAGCAAGCTCTACGTCAAAAAAGAGCACCGGGGAAAAGGATTCTCCCGCCAGTTGATGAACTACTTATTTGAGGAGATATTCGGCTGCGGTTACCGGAAGATCTTCCTGACCTGTAACAAACGCAACGAAAATTCCCTCGCGGTGTACCGCCATATGGGATTTCTAGTCACCGACGAGGTCGTAACGCCGATCGGCAACGGAATGGTGATGGACGACTATGTAATGACACTGCTGCTGCCGGAATGATCCGGTAAAATTGATGGATAGAAATGGGGAATTGGAGTGGAATTTGTTATCGCGGGCCTGCTTCTTGTCGTGATTGTCCTGCTGGTTTTGGTGTGGAGGCGTGCCGGAAGCTCCGGTGCGGATATTGGTGCCTTCGACCGGCTGGAAGGGGTATTGCACCGGGAGATCGAAACCAACCGCCGGGAAAACAATGAGGCGGCCGCAAAATCCAGAGCCGAGCTGGAGGAACGATTTTCCAGCTTTGAAGGGATGATCTCGCGGCGGCTGCAGGGCATGAGCGAGCTGCAAAGCAAGCAGCTGACCGAGATTACGCGAACCAACAATGAGCGTCTCCAGCAGCTGGGCGAGACGGTGGACAAGCGGATGGAATCGGTCCGCGAATCGGTGGAAAAACGACTGGGGGACATCCAAAGCAGCAATGAAAAAAAGCTGGAAACCATGCGTCAGACGGTAGATGAAAAGCTCCACAAGACGCTGGAGGAACGGCTGGGCGAATCCTTCAAGTCGGTGAGTGAGCGTCTGGAGCAGGTGCACAAGGGGCTGGGCGAGATGCAAAGCCTGGCCGCCGGGGTCGGGGATCTGAAAAATGTGCTGACCAACGTAAAAACCCGCGGAATTCTCGGGGAAATCCAGCTGGAGGCCATTCTGGATCAGATGCTTTCCCCGGAGCAATACGAAAAAAACATCGCCACCATCCCGGAAAAGAGCGAGGTGGTGGAATTCGCCGTCAAGCTGCCTGGCAAGGAGGAGGAGCGCCCGGTCTTCCTGCCCATCGACTCCAAATTCCCGCTGGACCGCTACGAGCGCCTGTTGGACGCCTACGACACCGGCGATCAGAAGCTGGTGAACGACAGCCGGAACGAGCTGGTGCGTATGATCAAGGATTCCGCCGGGATGATCCGGAAAAAATACATCGAGCCGCCCTATACGACCGATTTCGGCATCCTGTTTTTGCCGGTGGAGGGACTATACGCCGAGGTTGTGCGCCAGCCGGGACTGGTCGAGCTGCTGCAGCGCGACCATCATATTAACATCGCCGGGCCGACAACCCTCTCGGCCATGCTCAACGCGCTGCAGCTGGGCTTCAAGACGCTGGCCATCGAAAAGCGTTCCAGCGAGGTCTGGCGGATTTTGGGCGCGGTAAAAACCGAATTCGACAATTACGCGAAAAAGCTGGAGGACACACAGAAGCATTTGAAATATGTCAACAAGGACATCGAGGACCTGATCGGGCCGCGTACCCGCCAGATCATCCGCAAGCTGAGGGATGTACAGGAGCTTCCGTCGAGCGAGACGGAGGAATTGCTGGATGAGTCCGGCTTCTAAGCCAAAGCCACACAAAAAAACGCCCGGACAAAATCGTCCGGGCGTTTCTATATCGAGCGTTCCGCTTATTTCCGCGGGTTTTGGGAAGACTATGTTAGGAGAGATCCGCTCCGCCCAGATCCGCGCCGGCCTCTTTGCGTGCCGCGAGAATTTCTTCCTCCGTAATGGGGAAGAGCTTATTGAAAACCAGATCGAATTTTTCCAGCGCGTAATCCATCTGCTCTTTTTCGTGGGTGGCGGTATAGCTGGTACGCAGGATACATTCGCCCGCCGGTACGGCCGGAGCCAAAACCGGGTTGACATAGACGCCGTTTTCCAGGAGAGCCTTGTTGATGATCAGGGTGCGGTCGTTGGAATAGGTTTTGACCGGGATGATCGGTGCCTGGCTGTTGCCGATGGGGATATTCCGCGCGCGGAATTCCCGGCGCATATAGTCGGCGGTGTCATTGAGCCGTTTGAGGCGCTCCGGTTCGGCCTTCAGGATACGCAGGGCTTCCATGACGGCCGCCGCGTTGGAGGGGGGGATGGAGGCGCTGAAGATGAAGGGGCGGCTGGTATGACGCACAAAGTCGGCGACCTTTTCCGTCGTGCCCAAAAATCCGCCCAGGCTGGCGAAGGATTTGCTGAAGGTGCCCATCAGCAGATCGACCTCGTCCTCCACGCCGAAATGCTCCGCCGTACCGCGGCCGTGCGCGCCCATGACGCCGATGCCGTGGCTGTCGTCCACCATCAGGCGGGCGTTGTATTTTTTCTTGAGGCGGACAAGCTCCGGAAGGTTGGCCAGGTCGCCCTCCATCGAAAAGACGCCGTCCACCACGATCAGCTTGCTCCGGGTTTCGGGACATTTCGCGAGCAGGGCTTCCAGCTGTTCCATGTCGTTGTGGTCATATTTGAGAACCTTGCCGAAGCTAAGGCGGGTCGCGTCAAACAGGGACGCGTGGTTGGCGCGGTCGAAATAAATGTTGTCGTGCCGTCCGACCAGCGAGGCGATGATCCCGAGATTGGTCTGAAAGCCGGTGGAGAAGGTGACGGTCGCCTCCTTGCCGAAAAATTCGGCCAGCTGCCGTTCCAGCTCCACATGCAGGGACAGGGTGCCGTTGAGGAACCGGCTTCCCGAACAGCCGGAGCCGAATTGATCCAGCGCCTTTTTGGTCGCGTCGATGACGCGGTCGTCGCTGGTCAGGCCCAGGTAGTTGTTGGAGCCGAGCATGATGGTACGGCGGCCCTCCATAACGACCTCACTGTGCTGTTTGCTTGTAATCTCGTGGAAATAGGGGTAAACCCCTTTTTCCCGCGCTTCCTCGCTCGCCGTGAATGCGTAGCATTTATCAAACAGATCCAAAATTATTAACCTCCTTCAATCTCATCAAAAGCCGGTCGGCGCCCCTATGCCTTCTCCCCGGAAACAGCCGTAAGGGTATGCATCGCTTTTCCGGCCCATTTTGCGTCGATCCTTGAGAATCCGGGATCCAGCGGGAAGCTCCGCAGGAATTCCCGAACCATCTCCCGGGATTTTTCATACACCTGAATCCGTGTCTCATAATAAACCGGATTCTTTTTCCCCTCCAGCAGGAAGGAATATCCGATGGACCGCGTTTCTTTGTTGAGAGAACAGAAATAGCCGGAGTCCACCGGATGGTTGTATTTCCGTTCCACCACGTTGACCATGGCCAGTTTCGTCAGCTCGGCCGCGAGATCGTCCAGCTTCGCCTCAAACACCAGCACTTTTTCTTTCAGCTCATTGAGTGTGGCGACAACCCGGCGGCGCTGTGCGGTAAGCTCCGGGAACTGAACGTCCACGCCCGGATCCTCCAGCCGCGCGTCGTTCAGGTCGGGGATCAGATAGACCATGAAGTTGCGGTCCATGTCGTGATAGAGAAAGGGGTAGACCAGCTGGGCGGCAAAGCCGCATTTTTCACACCGCCAGTCGAACAGGCGCTCACTCAGCACCAGATCCCTCAGCTCGTTGTCTATGGTTACGTTCATGCCGGTCCATAAACGGGACTTGTTCCGGTGGGCACAGTCCGGGCAAACCACTTCTTTGTTGACCTGTCTCGACATCGGCGTCACTACCTCTCAAACATAAAACTATCCTTTATTATAACACAAGAATTTTCGGATTCAATGTGTTTATACAAAATGTTGAGCAGATTTTTCAGAGAAGCGCCTTTTTCGGCAATTTTTTCGCCGCTGAAAATGAAATTTCTGAGGAGTCAGGCGGCGAGGAGCGGGGAACCGTTTTTCGCAGGGGTCGAGTTTCTTTAATAAAAAAACTAAAGACCGGAAGTTAACATAAAAATGAAATATACAAGAAATGAATAGTCTGTGAATCGCGAAAGGACAGGACAAACGGAAAGAAAAAAGGCCACTTATCCACAGTATCCACAGGGTTTTCCACAACCATTATGTAAACGGATGCAAGTACAATGCGTATAGATCGCCGAAAAGGAGGGGAAAGGCTGTTTTTTTGGGGTTTGCGGCTTGAATATTTTATGAATAAACGGACAAAAATAATTTCCGGAGGGATTGTTCCCATTATTTTACAGGACAGAGGAGTGACGGCCATGATTCGGGGGATAAACCGGCAGGTCATTGAGGTGAACCGGACGGGCAGCGTCTATTTTGAGCGGGCCCTGCTTGTTGTCAACCCCGTTTTTTATGATACGGGGAAGGCGGTGTTGGAGCGGGAGGCGAAGGAGGTCATGGAAAGGCTGGGCGAGCCGCCCGCCGCGGCGGAGGCGGCGGAAAAGAAAATTCATCGCGTCAAACGATGGGCC
>JGI994J12354_10002562_pt1 | contig 17585 bp, 17 predicted proteins | sample IntmicLarv3ML3BL_FD_12354 | JGI IMG/M metagenome (IMG submission 12354) | reverse complement strand
ATCGTTCCATGGTGGCCCGCCGAGCTCGGCGGGAGCCGCTCCAGCATATTTTAGGTTCGCAGGAATTCTGTGGTTTCGAATTTGAGGTTTCTCCCGATGTTCTTATTCCGCGCCACGATACCGAAACGCTGGTGGAAGAAGCTCTGCTCCGAGCGGCGCAGGCCGCCAGCGTTCTTGACGTGGGGACTGGCAGCGGATGCGTCGCAGTAGCTTTGGCAAAACGCATGCCCGCCGCGCGGGTCAGCGCTATTGACGTCTCTGCGCGCGCTCTGGAAGTTGCAAAACGTAATGCGGCCCGCAACGGAGTAGATATTGAGTTCTTGCTCGGCTCATTCCTGGAACCTTCGGAGGGGCAAACCTTTGATTTGATTGTTTCCAATCCGCCCTATATACCGAGCGCTGATATCGAGGAGCTTGAACCCGAAGTGCGCGACTGGGATCCCCGTTGCGCTTTGGATGGCGGCTCTGACGGGCTAAGCTTCTACCGGATTCTCATCCCGGCGGCGTTACGTTGCCTGAATCTCGGAGCTTGGCTCCTTTTGGAAGTGGGAATGGGGCAATCGGTTTGTGTCTCCGAATTATTTGGCTTAGCGGGCGGTTATGACGAAGCTGTCTCAGCCCGAGATTTTTCAGGTATTGAGCGCGTTGTGGGAGCGCGGAGAAAAGAAGAGTGATGAAAACTGAAGAAGCATATCGCATATTGAACGAGGCGGATTTGCTCATAGGCGAAAGCGAGATAGCTTCGGCCATTGATAGATTGGCCGCGGAAATTACGGCCCGTTTGCGGGAACGCAACCCGGCGGTAATTTGTATTATGAACGGCGGTTTGATTTTTTGCGGGCAGCTTCTTACCCGCTTGGTTTTTCCTTTGACGGTTGATTATGTTCACGCCACCCGGTACGGTTGCGAAACTAGCGGGGGCGAGCTCAACTGGCTTGTCCGGCCGCAATCGGATCTTTCCGGCAGAACGGTTCTTCTGGTGGATGATATTTTTGACGAAGGCCTAACCCTGTCCGCGCTTGTCGATTTTTGCCGCGAACGGGGCGCGCGGGAGGTGTTGTCCGCGGCGCTGCTGGAAAAACGCCGCTCTCGCAGGGTTTCTGCCGAGCTTGATTTCAAAGGTTTTGAAGTGGATAATCGTTTTGTTTTCGGATGCGGCCTGGATTACAAAGGATATTGGCGTAACGCGCCGGGAATTTATGCTGTCAGTTAATTGCGAATAATATGAAACGTTATTTTCAGTTTGAGCGCCATGGCGCCACCTATCGCCGGGAGACCTTGGCCGGAATTACCACGTTCCTCACCATGGCCTATATTATCGTGGTGAATCCGGCCATTATGGAAAACGCCGGTATTGCGAGAGAAGCGTCGTTGACAGCCACAATTCTCGCTTCGGCCATTGGTACGCTGATCATGGCGTTATGGGCGCGCCGACCTTTTGCCGTTGCTCCGCTTATGGGTGAAAACGCTTTCGTCGCTTTTGTGGTGGTAAAAGTGATGGGGTATAGTTGGCAGGTCGCTTTGGGAGCTGTGTTCATAGCCGGGGTTGTGTTTGCCTGCCTGACCATTTTAGGAATTCGCTCTTGGTTGGCCGAAGCCATTCCCATGTCGCTCAAAATCGGTTTTGCCGCTGGGATAGGACTGTTTCTAACGTTTATAGGTTTGAATGAAACGGGTCTTGTTGTGGCCGGAGGGCCGGGAGGCCCCCCAGTCAAGCTGGGTAATCTGGGAGAACCATCCTGTCAGATAGCTATGGTCGGGTTCATGCTGATGGCTATTTTGGTAGCCCGCCGGGTGAAAGGTTCTCTGATAATTGGAGCGTTGGCCGCCACGCTTGTGTCAATAGTATTGGGAATTACTCCGCTACCGTCCGGTTTTGTCAGCCTTCCGCCTTCGCTCGCTCCAGTTTTGTTAAAACTTGATATCGCTGGCGCGTTTACGTTCGAGTGCTTTCCGGTGGTAATGGTAATTTTTATTATGGCGTTTTTGGACACCGTGGGAACCTTGATCGGGCTTTCCATGCGGGCCAATTTATTGGATGAGCATGGTAATCTGCCCGGAATTGAGCGCCCAATGATGGCCGACGCCCTCGCTACAATGATTGCCCCGCTTTTGGGAACGTCCACTTCAGGGGCTTATATAGAATCCGCGGCGGGTATCGAAGAGGGCGGTCGTACCGGGTTTACCGCGTTGGTTGTCGCGGCGCTTTTCCTGCTGTCGTTGTTTTTTGCTCCGCTGTTGACCATTGTGCCGCCCCACGCTTACGGTATTGTTCTCGTTGTTATCGGCGCGTTCATGATAGCTCCTGTTGCCCGGATCGATTTCAGCGATATGACGGAATTGATTCCGGCTTTTCTTACCATAACCCTGATGGCTTTTACCTATAACATCGGCATAGGTATGACGGCGGGCATGATCACTTATGCACCGCTAAAGCTTTTCACCGGTAGGGTGTCGGAGGTAAAGCCAGGAATGTGGGTTTTGGCGCTGCTATCAGTGGCCCTTTTTATCTGTATGCCAAGATAACCCTTTGAATTATAAAAATAATAATTTCGCTTTGGAACGATCTTGAAACTTTAGAAACGGCGCGGATATTGATTGAGACTGGCGACGTTGGTAATTATCTTTTAGTAGGCGGCGTTTGCAACGATACCTATGTTTTTGCCAGAGGATATGGTAAATGATACCGTCATTGAGACCATCCGATGATTTTCCTGTTTTTTTGAGTGCAATTGGTTGTTACGTATAAGCTATCTAGGATAAGTTTAATAGGTTGTCTGGGGTAGCCCCATAAACGGAGAGGCTGATATATGCGGATATTATCTGGTTCCCGGCTCCTGCTTGTCATGGTTGTTTTGATGTTTATAGCGTTGACGTCCGGTATTTCCCACGCCGAACCATTGCCGCTTCCATCGCTTAATATCGGAGTGGGAACCGCGACCGGACCGGGTCAGATGACGACAACCATTCAGATATTTTTATTGCTGACGATTCTTTCGGTGGCTCCCGGTCTTTTGATAATGACCACGTCGTTTACCAGGATTGTGGTTGTCCTGTCTTTTTTGCGTACGGCCATGGGTACCCAAAGNGCCCCCTCCAATCAGATCATACTGTCGCTCGCTTTGTTTCTTACCCTTTTTATTATGAATCCGGTATGGCAACAGATCAATAATGAGGCGTACCAGCCTTGGAGAGCTCAACAGATTTCCCAGGAAGTGGCTATTGATCGAACCATAGCTCCGGTTAGAAAATTCATGCTTTCACAGACCAGAGAAAAAGATCTGGCTCTGTTTGTTAGTCTTTCCAAATTGCCGCGCCCCGCAAACGCCCAAGAAATACCGACGTTAACCATTATTCCCGCATTTATGATTTCCGAGCTTCGGACCGCTTTTCAGATTGGTTTTCTCATCTATATACCGTTTATCGTGGTTGACATGGTGGTGGCGTCGGTTCTCATGTCCATGGGTATGATGATGCTGCCTCCGGTAATGATCTCTCTTCCGTTTAAAATACTGCTCTTCGTCCTTGTGGATGGTTGGGGACTGGTTATAGGATCGCTTGTCAGAAGTTTTAGTTAACGCAATCCTGCGGAGATGATTTTTATAATGAAATGTTGGCTCCGCGGTATTCAAGTATTTTCCGCTAGGTGATCGGAGGATCTCGTTATGACGCCAGAATTGGTTATACAGCTTGCCCGGAGAAGTTTTGAGGCCGCTTTGTTGATGTCCGCCCCTCTTTTGCTTTTCAGTCTTACGGTTGGGCTTTTGATCAGTATATTTCAGGCGGTTACTTCAATAAATGAGGCCACGCTAGCTTTTGCTCCTAAAATTGTTGCGGTAATGATTGCCATGATGATCTTTTTCCCCTGGATGATGAGCTACATGAGCGATTTTACCCGCGAGATATATTCTCTTATAGCCGTAATGAAGCGTTGATTCGGTGTTTCCGCTTCTTCCCTTTCCATCTTCCTCCGAGCTGATCCTCTTTGCTCTGGTACTCAGCCGTGTAGCGGGTATGTTCGCCGCGCTGCCGGTTTTTGGCGGTCGCCGCTTGCCGCTTCGCATCAGGGTGGTCGCCGTAATGGCGATAACCATGTCCTGTTTTCCCATCTTGTCTCTCAAGCCGCCCGAGATGCCGGGAGATGTTTTTATGCTGGGAGTTCTGGCCTTGCGGGAAGTTATGGTTGGTTTGAGCCTTTCCCTTGTCGCTCAGGTTCTTTTCTCGGCGGTCGAATATAGCGGTCAGATTATTGGTATGCAGATGGGGTTTACTATTTCGTCGATTATTGACCCCAGTAGCGGCTCCCAGGTTCAGGTTATGTCCGTGATGCAGAGTCTGCTCGCCACCCTGATGTTTCTTAGTTTGAATGTTCATCATGTGTTTATCCGGACAATTCTTGAGAGTTTTCAGGTTATCCCACTGGGGGTATGGCGTCTGGACGGGGAAATGATAAGGTTCTTCACCAATGTTACGTCAGATGTGTTTATACTTGGCGTCCGTCTTGCCGCGCCGGTTATGGTCGCGCTGCTTCTGACCAGCGTGGCTCTGGGTATTATGGCGCGCTCGTTTCCCCAGATGAACATTTTTATGATCAGCTTCCCGCTTAATATCGGTATCGGATTTATTGTGCTGGGAATGACGCTGCCAATCTTTTTTCATGTTCTGGAAGTCGCTTTTGGCACGGTAAAAGGCCAAATAGAGACCCTTTTCAGCTTGATGATAAGAGGGGGGTGATTGATTGTCCGACTCCGGCGACAAGCATTCCAAAACCGAACAACCAACCGCAAGAAAACTTGAAAAATCACGGGAAAAAAGCGCTCCGCCGACAAGTATCCTGATGACGTCAACCTTTACGTTGCTGACGGGTATGATTTGTCTCTATATCTCGGGCAGCTTTATGGTGAGCCTCATTTCAAAACAGAGCGAGGAGATACTGGGCGGGGTTGCTGGTTTCGATCTGACGGAAAAGAATGTTTACCTGCTTGTTTTGAAATTGTTTTTTCTGCTGATACTCACGGTGGGACCGTTGATTGTCACCGTTGTGGCGACGTCGATTATTTCTCAGATGGTTCAGGACAACGGCAGGATCGAGTTTCGTTGGGAACGTTTGAAGTTTGACGGGACTAAACTAAATCCTCTCAACGGTTTTAAACGTCTATTCAATAAAACCGCTCTTGTGGAAATAGTGAAGTCGTTTCTTAAACTTTTAGTAATCGGCTGGATCGCCTATCGCGTTCTCTCAAACGAAGTGCAGAATATTCCCCTGCTGGCTGGGGCGGATATCACCGCTATTATTAGCTATTTGGGACAGGTGGCGTTCAAGCTTGTGGTTCACACCTGCGGGGTCATGCTGATTATATCAGTACTCGATCTGGCGTATGTCAAGTGGAGCCATATCGAAAAACTAAAGATGACTAAACAGGAAGTAAAGGATGAGCAAAAAGAGCAGGAAAATCCGGAAATCAAAGCCCAAATAAGAAAAATGCAGTTTCAGGCGGCTCGCCGCCGCATGACGAAAATCATTCCTACGGCCGACGTGGTCATTACCAATCCAACTCATTACGCCGTGGCGCTCAAATATGACCGCCAGCGTATGGCGGCGCCAGTGGTTCTGGCCAAAGGGATGGATATAATGGCCGAGGCCATAAAGAAGATTGCTCAGGAGCACAAAGTTATTCTTGTGGAGAACCGCGCCTTGGCGCGGGAGCTTTACAGCCAAGTGACGGAAAACGAAGCCATTCCGGAATCAATGTACGCGGCGGTTGCCGAAGTTCTGGCGTATGTGTACCGTCTGAAGGGTAACGTTTAACATCGCAGAGCCCCGCCTATCAGCCCCTCTTTTTCACCGTTCCAGCCATAAGCAGTAACAAGTCAAAATATTGACAACAAATCAATTACTTGACAGACGATCTTGCTGTTGCTGCCTGCCGAATTCTACATAAACCGCCCCTTTCATTTAATTTTATGTTGTTTTTAGATTTTTTATCGTTGCTTATGCCAAGGCATGCAATTTGCAAAGCATGAAACTGTTTAAAAAAATCAGAGGTCAAGCGGGAAGGGTAATGGCAAACGAATCGATCAAAACAATTGAGCTGAGCGGCTTTCGTAAAAACTCGGATATTTATGTCGCCGTGGCTCTTATCGGGATTTTATCATTAATGATAATCCCTATTCCACCGATTTTGCTCGATATCTTTCTTGCGGTCAGCATAACCAGCGCCCTCTGTATCCTTCTGGTTTGTCTGTACACTAAACATCCCCTCGAGTTCTCTGTTTTTCCGTCTGTTTTGCTGGTTACCACACTCTTTCGTCTCGCTTTAAACATCGCCTCCACGCGCCTTATTCTATTGCACGGAAACGAAGGGATCGAAGCCGCCGGCGCGGTAATTAAAGCGTTCGGCCAGTTTGTTGTCGGCGGAAACTATGTTGTGGGCGCGGTCATTTTTCTCATACTTGTGATAATCAACTTTGTGGTTATCACCAAGGGCGCCGGGCGCGTCGCCGAAGTTACCGCCCGTTTTACTCTGGACGCCATGCCGGGTAAGCAGATGGCCATCGACGCCGATCTGTCAGCCGGTCTTATAAGCGAAAAAGACGCCAGATCACGGCGCGTCAAGATAGCCCGAGAGGCCGATTTTTATGGATCCATGGACGGCGCCAGCAAATTTGTGCGCGGCGACGCCATAGCCGGTATCCTTATCATGCTCGTCAATATTTTCGGAGGCCTCGTAATCGGGGTATTCCAGAAGGGCATGCCTGCGCAATTAGCTTTGACAAATTACACTTTGTTGACTATCGGCGATGGATTGGTGGCGCAAATTCCCGCGCTGATCATTTCCACCGCGGCCGGTATCATTGTTACTCGTTCTGCTGATGAGGACAACTTTGGGAACGAGGTCACGGGTCAGTTTCTGAATTACCCCAAGGCGTTTTATGTGTCCTCCGGCGTTATGTTTTTGTTTGCCTTGATTCCCGGCTTGCCTCATTTCGCCTTTTTGCTGTTATCCGGCGTAACGTTTTTGGCTGGAAAAATGGCGCGTGAAAAGGCGCTTGTTGTGGAAGAAATGGGGGATATGCCCGAAGCTGCGGAAGGAGAGGATGCCGCGGATCAGGCTTTGGTTGTGCGGCCTCTGGATGTGCTTGAGCTGGAAGTGGGTTACGGGTTGGTGCCCATGGTTGACGCGTCTCAGGACGGCGAATTGTTGGAGCGGATTCGCTCTATCCGTAGGCAATACGCCCAAAAACTCGGTTTTGTGGTTCCTCCTATTCATATTCACGACAACTTGCAACTGAAACCTTACGAATACAATTTGTTGATACGCGGCGCGCGAGTGGGCGGAAGCGAGCTTACCGGACAATATCTTGCGATGGATTCCGGTTCGGTAACCGGAGCTATTGAAGGCATCAAAACCATTGAACCTGTTTTTGGTTTGCCGTCGACCTGGATCAGTTCGGAGGCCCGCGACGACGCGCAGTTCAAAGGTTATACGGTTGTTGACAGTACCACTGTTGTGGCGACGCATATCAGCGAAATTGTCAAGCGTCACGCGCACGAACTCGTGGGGCGTCAGGAAATACAACAACTTCTAGATAATCTTGCGCTTACCGCGCCCAAAGTAGTTGAGGAGTTAATCCCAAATCTGCTCAGTCTGAGCGCGGTTCTGCGCGTAATTAAAAATCTTCTCAGGGAAGGCGTTTCAGTGCGGGATCTGCGCACCATTCTGGAAGCGTTGGCCGATTACGCCAATATTACGAAAGATCCTGATGTTCTGGCAGAATTTGTGCGCCAGGCGTTGGGGCGCTTCATCGTAGATCAGTACAAGCGGGATGACGATACTCTTTGTCTGATCACCCTTAACAGGGAGGTTGAGGATATTATTGCCGAGGCGATTCAACCGTCAGACCAGGGTGGCTTTTTGGCCATTGAACCAAACTCTGCTCAGGCCATTATTACCGCTATCAGCGCTATGTCCGATCGCTTCAGCTTAAGCGGAGCTCAGCCGGTGCTCCTGGCTTCGCCATCCATCAGAAGATATGTCAGGAAACTGATAGAGCGTTTTATTCCGCATATGGCAGTGCTTTCTCATAACGAGATTCCGCAGAACATTAAAATTCAATCTTTAGGAGTGGTAAGCCTCAATGTTGGTTAAAACTTTTCAATCGGCAAGTATGCCCGAGGCTCTGCGTTTGGTGAAAGAGGAGCTTGGTCCCGACGCTATGATCCTCTCGACAAAAAAGGAAAAAAAGACGGGTATTTTCAGCTTTTTCCGAAAGCCTGTGTACAAAGTGACGGCCGCTCCGGCGCCGCCTCCGCCCCTTGTTCATCGCGAACTCCCTGAACAGGGTCGGACCGCAAAAGAAGATCTTGAAAATTCCATGTTGGCTCCGTTGGCTCGTCAAGTGCGCGAATTGCGCGAAAAGGTGGATTCCCTCTCAAAACGCGAAGACGGACGAAGCGATCAGACAACGGCGGAAAAATCGGATGAATTAGGCGTTTTGGAATCAGGGACCAATCTCAAAAGCATGGGGCGGGACGACCTGAATGAACTTAGAAGTATTTTGCGGGATACTCTGGAAAAAAATGGGGAAAGCGGAGTCGGCGCTGTGCGTTGGTCGACTTCCGGAATCCCCGCCGCAACGCTAACGGGTCTTTCGGCGCAGGATTTATCTTTACTTGAGACGTTGCTCCAAAATGGTCTGTCCGAAGACACGTTGACGTCAATTATTGAAATTCTTAAAACATCGCCGCCTAAAGAAGAGAATTATTCTGCCAGGGATCGTTTGAGCGAAGTTTTTTCGCGCCGGCTTAAGTTTTCCGGAGCGTTAAAGATGCGCAAAAACTCGCCCCGTATCGTAGCTCTGGTCGGGCCCACCGGAGTTGGTAAAACTACGACAACCGCCAAACTTGCCGCGATGTACTCGCTTAGCCGAGGCAATAAGGTTGCGTTGATAACAATGGATATTTTCAGAGTGGGAGCGGTTGAACAACTGAAAACATACTCCCGTATTATGGGTATTCCGGTTGGGGTGGTTTCAACTCCAGAGGAATTGGAAAAAGCCGTTGAAAGCTATTCAGATTGCGATTTGATTTTGATCGACACGGCTGGTCGCAGTCATAAGGACACCGAAAAACTGACGGAAATGAGAAGTTTTTTCACGGAAAAAATCTCTATGGAAACCTATTTGTGTCTTTCCGTCACAACCAAGGATCAGGAGCTGGAAGAAATTCTGAAACGATTCAAAGCATTCGATATCAGCAAAATTATATTTACCAAAATTGATGAAAGCGAGAGCTTTGGCAATATGATTAATCTGCTGATAAAGGAAAATTTACCGTTTGCGTACTTTACCACTGGGCAGCGCGTGCCCGAAGACATAGAAATTGCCACGCCGGCTAGGCTGGCCGATATGATTTTGAGAGAAACTGCACATGAGTAATGCGGCGTTAAAAGGCGATCAGGCAGAAACCTTGCGCGAGATGGCTAAGTCGGCAAACAATAAACCGTTTTCCGGTTCCCAGCACGCCGGTCTTTCGACCGATCCGAAAGAAGTCCGGGTGATTGCGGTAAGCAGCGGTAAAGGCGGGGTGGGGAAAAGCAACGTTGTTTCTAACCTGGCCATCGCTTTGTCCGCTCAGGGCAAAAAAGTATTGATTCTGGACGCTGATTTGGGGCTCGGCAATCTGGATGTGCTTCTTGGGCTTTCGCCTCCGTACAACATGAATGATGTGTTAAACGGGGAGAAAAATCTTGCGGAAATAATTGTTGACGGACCGGCTGGCATCAAGATTATTCCGGCGGGTTCCGGCGTTCAGGAATTTACCTCTCTTGGGCGACACGAAAAACTCAGGCTGCTGGATGAGTTGGATATGCTGGATGAACAATTTGACATCATGATCGTCGATACGGAAGCGGGGATATCGGAAAATGTGACTTATTTTTCCGTGGCCGCCCAGGAGATCATAATTGTTGTAACTCCCGAACCAACGTCTATTACCGACGCTTACGCCTTGATCAAGTTGCTGTCTACCCGTTACTCCGAATACCATTTCAAGGTTCTGGTAAACATGGCCAGGGACAGCGAGGATTCGCTGGAAATTTTCCGTAAGCTGGCTAACGTTGCGGGTCGTTATCTCGATATATCCCTGGATTATCTGGGATGCGTGACCAAAGACGACAAGGTTGTGGAAGCGGTGAAAAAACAGAGAGCCGTGTCCGAGCTTTTTCCAGAATCAGAAGCGGCCAACTGTTTTACAACTCTGGCGAAAAGAGTGATCGAAAATACCCGTCATAAACGTCCTAAAGGAAATATACAGTTTTTTTTCCGACGTTTTATGGAAGGATTTCCAGGTGACTAACCAGTGAAAGTCTCTAAAAACATAGCAGTAAAAAACGAAGGCGGCTCGCCGTCCCGCGACGAGTTAATTCTCCAACACTTACCTTTGGTTCGCTATCTGGTGGCCAAAGTGTCTTCGCAGCTGCCGCCTCATGTGGACAAGCAGGATCTGATGAGCGCCGCGGTCGTGGGATTGATAAATGCGGCGGATCGTTTTGATCCGGAGCGCGGAGTGATGTTCAAGACATTTGCCGAACAGCATGTCAGGGGAACAATCCTTGACGAGCTCCGTTCGTACGATGTGTTGAGCCGCACCATGCGCGATAAATACAAAATGTTGACGCGTCAGTTGACTAAGCTGGAACATTCGTTGGGGCGAAATCCCACCAGCGAGGAGGTGGCTGAATCCTTGGACATGAATATGAATGAATATTATGAATTGCTGGATGACGTGCATATCCTTTCTTTTGTTAGCCTGGATGATAGCTGGGATGACAACGAAGGGAACACAATATGCCTGGCCGACGTGCTTTGCGATAGTAACGCCAAGAGCCCGCAGCAGCAGGTAATGATGGCGGAGCTCTCCGAAACATTGGGACATGCGATCGAATCCCTTCCGGAAAGAGACCGAAGGGTAGTCACGCTCTACTACTACGAAGATCTCAATCTGAAAGAAGTGGGAGAAGTACTGGGATTAACCGAATCGCGCATTTCCCAGATTCTCAGTCAGGCAATGGCGAGGCTTAGGGGTAAAATGAGATTTCAATGCGCGGCGTAAAATATCCCACTTCGTAGACCGGGATTTCTGATCTGAATTTGAATTTTTCGCAAGTCTTTGCATGGAGGCGTAATTGATATGAACAGCGGTTTGTATTCGGCCCTTTCGGGCAGCGTGGCGGCCATGAAACGCATGGACGTAATTAGTAACAACCTAGCAAATGTCAATACCCCAGGGTTTAAAAAAGACGCGATGCTTTTTGAAACTGTTTTAACCGGAACCGACAATTCGCTTGCGGCTTCCCAGGGGATAAGTTCCGCGCCAACTCTTCAAAATAACAATACGTTTGTGGACTACTCAACCGGGTCAATGGCGCAGACTGGTAATGTTCTGGATATGGCCATTGACGGAGACGGTTTTTTCGTTGTTCAAACGCCTGACGGCTTTGTTTATACGCGCCAGGGAAATTTTCATATCACATCCGACGGAACCTTGGTCACCTCCGATGGTTTTCCGGTTATGAACGACCAGAATGCGCCCATCAGTATTCGGGGAAGTCTCGTGGAAGTTGACTCTACCGGTCTTGTTAAGGTTGACGGAGAGGAGGTCGGTAGCTTACAGGTCGTGGATTTCCCAAAACCTTACAGGCTGACAAAGGTATCAAGCGCCAGTTTTATTTCAGAAGACGCGCGGGTTGAACCGCAAGCCGCAACGGGAGGCGTCAGTCAGGGACATCTGGAAAACTCCAATGTCGAGGCCATCTCCGAAATGGTTCAGATGATTGCGACTCACCGTTATTATGAAGCGTGTCAAAAAGTCGTCAGAAGTTTCGACGACATGGTGGGCAAGGCCGTTAACGATCTTGGAAAATTATAGAAAACGTAACCCATAAGCCGGATTAAACAGGCTAGAAAAGGAGTCATATAATATGATGCGCGCATTGTGGACAGCGGCGTCGGGTATGCAGGCGCAACAGACAAATATTGATGTTGTGTCGAATAACCTGGCCAATGTTAATACCGCCGGTTTCAAAAAGAGTCGACCTGATTTTCAGGATCTGATTTATCAGAACACAAAATCAAGCGGTTCGCCCACGACCAGTTCAACCGAAGCTCCAACCGGTATCCAGATTGGTCTGGGAACTCGCTTGGCCGCGGTTACGAAAATATTTACCACAGGCGATCTGACCCAGACTGGCAATGAATTGGATATGGCCATAGAAGGGGACGGATTTTTCCAAATTCAGCAACCGGACGGCACAACGGCTTATTCGAGAGCCGGAGCGTTTAAAAAAGACAGTCAGGGGCGTATTGTTACCTCCGATGGCTATCCGTTATTGCCGGAAATCGTCATCCCCAGCAACGCCATAAAAATCGATATAGGCAGCGACGGTACCGTATCGGTAACCCAATCCGGACAAACCAGCTCCACCACCATTGGTTCGATACAATTGTCGCTGTTCTCCAATCCATCCGGACTCTCCAATCTAGGCAAAAACCTCTATCAGGAAACAGATTCTTCGGGCAGCCCCACGACTGGTACCCCCGGACAAAACGGACTCGGCACAATTGCCCAAGGACACCTGGAAATGAGCAATGTCAGCGTTGCCGAGGAGATGGTTAACATGATCATTGGCCAGCGCGCGTACGAGATCAATTCAAAAGCGGTGCAAACTGCGGATGAAATGCTGCAGATTGCCAATAATCTGAGAAGGTAAGCAGGGAATTTTATGCGAATCATATTGATGATAACGGCGTTTATGTTGTGCGTAACAGGCATGGCGCACGCCAAACAGTCGCCGATCTCCGCCAAGCGCGAAGCTGAAATACGCGGCGCAGTCGCGGCGTACGTACGTGAAAAGACCGACGGTCTCGGATGCGAGGCGCGTATAAAACGTCTGGTTGTCAATGGTAATCCAACCTTCCCTGCCGGAACCCTTAATTATGAAATAATCGCGCCTCAGCAATGGGAAGGCTGGGGTAGCGCGGGTCTTAGCGTAATAGTACGCCAGGCTGGCCAGGTTGTGCGGAATCTCTCTGTGCGGGTCGATGTCGAGGCTTTGACCGAGATGGTGGTGACAACTCGCCAGATTGACCGGGGCAGTGTGTTATCCGACTCCGATCTCGCCATTCAGAAAAAGGATCTGGCGGATGTGCGGGGGCGCTATTTAGGGCGTATTGAAGACGCGATCGGTAAAAAAGCCAAGATTACGCTAAAGGCAAACTCCGTCTTGAGAAATGATCAACTGGAGAAAATACCCATAATTAAAACAGGGCAGTTGGTAACTATCGTAGTTGAAAACGAGAGCATGAAAATCACTGCCACAGGAAAGGCTAAAAGCTCCGGATGCGAGGGAGATATAGTTAGCGTGCAAAATCTGCATTCGCTCAAGATATTACCAGCCCGCGTTCTTGACAGCGGCACGGTACAGATAGCGTTTTGAGGTTTTACAGGCGTGGCGCGTCGCCGCTTAATGCGGGAGCCGCGCCACGGAATAAAAAGCGAAGATTAGGATTATTAACATGAAATACACAGCGGTTTTACTGGCGGCGCTTCTTTGCGGATGCGTGACTCAGACGGTTGAGGTCAAAACTCCCTCTTTTGATCAGCAACTGCCTCAATCGCGCGTAGACTATTCCAACGGTTCCATCTGGCAAGCGCATTCAACCGGTTTTACGGAAGATTTTAAGGCGCGGCGCCTGGGAGATATTGTAACCATTGTTATTACGGAGACCGCGAGCGCCTCAAAAGAAGCCAATACCGGTACGTCGCGGAATTCTACGGTGAACGCCGGTATTCCCAATCTTTTGGGATTGGAAACAACTGGAATAACCAGCTTTGCCGATTTGAGCAAGCTGATCAACGCCAGCGTGGAATCAACGTACGCAGGCGCGGGATCAACGTCGCGCAGGGAAACGCTCAACGCGACGATTTCCGCCAAGGTGATTGACGTGCTGCCGAACAACAATCTTCTGATTGAAGGCCGCCGCAATGTCAAGGTCAACAACGAGGAACAGATAATCGTTGTTGAGGGAACGATCAGACCAAGCGATATCGCTTCCAACAACACCATCAATTCTATCTATATCGCCGACGCCAGGATCAATTACGGCGGAAAGGGAATTATTTCCGACCGTCAGCGTCCCGGCTGGCTTATGAGCATAATAGATAAGCTGTGGCCATTTTAAAACAGACGCCGGTTATGGGCGACGCTGTGGCCGTATAAAGGAATGACCATGAAGACATTAATTACCGCGTTTGTTTTTGTCCTGTTGCTATCTACGGTTTCCCATGCGGTTCGCATAAAAGATCTTGCCTCTTTTGAGGGCGTTCGGGAAAACCAGCTGGTAGGCTATGGTCTCGTGGTCGGATTGAACGGCACGGGCGACAGCGATCAAGCGCTTTTGCAACTGAAATCCGTATCGACCATGCTTGAGAGAATGGGAGTCTCGGTAAACGCCAGCTCCATCAAGTTAAAAAATGTGGCCGCCGTTATGGTGACCGCAACCCTTCCTCCGTTTGCGAGACAGGGAAATCAGATAGATGTCACGGTTTCTTCTTTGGGCGACGCCAAAAGCATCGCTGGCGGCACGTTGATCATGACGCCTCTTAAAGGCGCGGACAGTATGGTTTACGCCGTTGCCCAGGGTTCGGTTCTTACAAACTCTTTTGCGTTTGGGGGACAGGGCGCCAGCGTGCAGAAAAATCATCCCACGGCTGGCAGAATTCCAAGCGGAGCTTTAGTTGAACGCGAACTGCCAAATTCGCTGGCGGGTAAATCCAGTCTTAGGCTGAATCTGTCTCAGGCGGATTTCACAACGGCGTCGCGGGTTGCCTCGGCAATTAACGATAGATTTGGCTCCGGAACCGCTTCCACGTCTGATCCCGGCGGAGTTACAGTGCAAGTCCCGGACGCGTTTGGAACCATGATGGTCGACTTTGTCGCTACGGTGGAAAGTTTGGACGTTCAGCCCGACGCCGTCGCCAAGGTTGTGCTAAACGAGCGAACTGGAACCATTGTTATTGGCGATCAGGTGAGAATAGCCACCGTAGCCGTATCGCATGGCAATCTTTCGCTTGTCATCAAGGAAACGCCGCAGGTCTCTCAGCCGGCTCCCATGAGCAGAGGCGGGGAAACCGTGGTTGTGCCGCGCACTCAAATGAAAGTGCAGGAGGATGCGCGACGTTTAGTACTCATTCCGAAGGGAGTAACCATAGGCGACGTGGTCAGAGCTCTTAATACCCTGGGAGTGACTCCGCGAGACTTGATTGGCATCCTTCAGGCGATCAAGGCCGCGGGGGCGCTGCAGGCGGAGTTGACGATTATTTAACGGTATTTTCCGGGTGTTAACGCGGAAAGCCAAATTGTTGACATTCAAGAATATACGTTTTTTGGCGATAAGAGGAACAGTATCTATGGATATAGGAATTCAGCATAACATGCCCTTGGTTATGGATAGCTCTGCGGAGAAAGCTAAAAACTTGCAGAGACAGATGGCCGCAGGGGGCGCGGGTCTGACCGAAAAGCAGCGTCAGCAGGCCAAAAAGGCCGCGCAGGATTTTGAGGGGCTGTTTATCAGTATGATGGTGAAGTCCATGCGCGAAACGGTGGGAAAAGACGAACTTACCGGCGGCGGACGCGGAGAAGAGATTTATCGATCGTTGCTCGATCAGGAGTACGTTGCCGCGGCTGTAAAAAGAGGCGGGTTCGGACTGGCGAAACTGATTGAGAAAGATATCATCAGACAAGAGAGCCAGAGAATTTCCACAAACAAAGATGTCGGAGAATAAACGCTCATAAAATATATTTTTGCGGAGTATGTCCATATGGAATCAGGAACATTATATGAAATTCTTGCCGCGCAGACAGCGCAGCTTGATCAATTGTCGGAGTTACTTAACAGGGAGACTTCAGAATTAAGCCATATCCAGGTTGACGCAATGCTTGAAACCAACGCCGAAAAAGAAGACCTGGTCAGAGAAATATCCAGGCTTTCTTTGGCGTTGCAACAGGAAATCTCCGCCGCGGCGGTACGCGCTGGGTTGCCTTCCGACGCGCCGCTGGGGGCTGTCACGCGCTATCTTGCTCAAAGCGGCCATAATGAATTGCGCGAAAAACAGAAAGCCATGGAAGAAAGCGCCAACAGAGTGAAGCGGGCCGCAAATCTGAACCTCGAAATTGCCGAGCGTTTTGCTTCCATGACCTCCGACTCTCTTGATCTTATTACCCGTCTGGTTAACCAGTCCAACACATACGGGGCTTCTGGCGGATTTCAGGCGCGTCCGACCGGAGCCGTCATGATCAACAAGGAGGTGTGAGGTGTCTCTGATCTCCACGCTGATGGTAGGAAAAAGCGGGCTTGGCGTCTACCAGACGGCCATTGAAGTGACCGGAGAGAATATTGCCAATGTTAATACAAACGGCTATTCCCGCCAGAAGGTCAACCTGCAGACCGCGCCTCCTACTACGCACAACGGATTTCCGCTTGGCACAGGGGTGAAGATCGCTTCGGTAGAGAGGTATTACGACGGGCTTTTGCAACAGCAACTGGTAACCGCCTCCTCCGCGTCTGGTTACGATTCAACCATGCTGAATGTCTTGCGGCAAATTGAACCTTCGTTTAACGAGCTTACGAAAAACGGCCTTGGTTCCGCCATTGCGAATTTTTTTCAGGCGTGGCAGGATCTTTCCACCAATCCTTCGGGAACGGCGGAACGTCAGACGCTATTGAGTCAGTCAAAAGTGTTGGCGGACAATTTTAATTCCGTCAACGCAACGCTTAACGCCGCTATTGAAACTCAGGATATGGCTCTGAGTTCTCTGACCGACGATATCAACAACACGCTGTCTAATATCGCGGTTCTCAACGGACATATACGGCAGATTGAGCAAACGAGCGGAAACGCGAATGAGATTAAAGATCAGCGCGATCTGCTGGTAAGGCAGTTGTCCGAACAGATGGGAGTACAGTATACCGAGAACGCCGACGGGACGACCGATGTGTATGTGGAGGACGGCTCTACTTCCTATTATCTCGTCAGAGGCGCTGACGCGGGGTCATTGAGCTTAAGCGGCTCGTCGCCGTCAAGAATGGTGACAATCAACGATGTTAGCGGAAACACCGCGCCGGTTGACAACAACATTTACGCGTCGCAGAATGGCGGCGCCCTTTGGGCGACTCTGCAATTGCGGGACGTTACTATTCCCGGATACCTTGCTCAGCTTGACGTTTTGGCGTCTGACGTCATCTCCCAAGTCAACGCTCAGCATACGGCCGGATATGATATTAACGGCGCCGCCGGAGTCAATTTTTTTTCTGGTTCCACATCCGTTACGATTGCCGTTGCCATTACTAATCCCGATAACGTTGCCGCCGCCGATCTCGCGGCCACGGCTCCCGGCGGAAACGCGAACGCGCTGGCGATTGCCAGACTTCAATCGGGTTTTAGCGCGTCGTATAACACGCTGGTTTCCCAAGTGGGTCTGGATGTCCGGCAGGCCGAAACGGTTACGATTCAGGATCAGGCGTAT
>JGI994J12354_10002561_pt1 | contig 17590 bp, 23 predicted proteins | sample IntmicLarv3ML3BL_FD_12354 | JGI IMG/M metagenome (IMG submission 12354) | reverse complement strand
TCAAAAAGCACAAGTTGTTCCCGACGGATGATGCGGCCAGAAAAGTGGTTTATCTGGTTATTGCCAATGCGTCAAAAAAGTGATCCATGCCCATCAAGAACCGGAAGGTCGCTCTGAACCGGTTTATGATTGAATTTGAGGAGCGCATCACCAATCTCGTTTGGGACGAAAAATCCGCACTTGCACAAATATCTAAAGAGGGCCTGTCCATTAAAAAAGCGCAGGGATTCCCTGCGCTTTTCTGCCTGGTGGGGAGACATTCAGTCGTCTCCGTATTCCTCGTAGTCGTCACGCGGGATGTAACCACGGGAATAACCAGCATCATCAAAGCGGCTGCTGCGGCCACCGTAGTCGTCGTCATCTTCTTCCCCGTCGTATCCGTATTGTCCGTCTCCATCTTCATCGTAGTCGTCAAGATCGACGCGGTTACGTAGGTAAATGAGGTCTTCTTCGTCCTCGAATACGTCTTCTCCTTCCAGCAGGAAGGCGCGCATCAGGAATTCGACAGCGTTTTCTTCATCGTCAAGGCGTTTGTATATCTGCCCCAGCCGGTAGACGATGAAAGGGTTCATGTTCTGTGGGCCAGCGGCAGTGTAGGCTTCGTAGAAGTGATCCAGACCGTCATCGTAGCGATCCATGAGGAAGCAGGCATCTCCCATAGCCGCCTTGAGCCAGACATAGGCCTCCCAGCGTTCGCGGGGTTCGGGTAGGATAGCCAGCACACGGTTGTAGATGTCGAGGGCTTCTTCGTAGCGTTCCTGATCGAAGGCATCTTCGGCCTGTTCGCTCAGGGCTTCCATTTGCTCCTGGATATCTTCCGGCAGCTCAATGGCCTGTTCCATATGATTTCCTTTCGAATATTTCCTGTTTTTACAACCGGTTTATTTTTTATGGCAGTTTGCTTGTTTTGCTGCTTTTTTTCAAGAGGCTCTTGTTGTTTTTGTTGATGGGGGGATGAGGGAAAAAGCGTTTTGCCTGTGCGGCGGTAATGGGTGTAGTATCTATAGGAAAAGGCAGGGACGCCAAAAAGGGTGCCACCTGGCTGAGGAGCAAGTGGTTTTTTATGGTTTTTTGTGAATGGATGAGCGATGGAGTCGGTTTCACCTGTCCTGATGGCGCTGATTGAAGGGGTGCCGCTGATGCATGAGGCACTGGAGATGGAATTTGCGGATAGCTCCCGGCTGGCGGATATGCAGCTGGGATATGCGGTTGATGTGACGGGGCGGGATTTGTCCGGCACGAATGAGGGTGACTGGAAGGCTGCATGGCTGGTGTTTGGTTATGATTATGGCGCCCCGGTTTTTGTGGACAGGCGTGAGGAGGCACGGGGGTTCCCGGTTTATACGGCGGAGCATGGCATGGGAAGCTGGGTGCCGCAGGAGATTGCGGTGTCGTTTGTGGCTTTTACGCAGATTCTTTCGCTTCTGAATGCGTCCATGCATGCGGGGGCGGTCAATTACCAGCAACTGGAGGTGGCCATGACGGCCTGTACCGGTAATATGGAATTTTGGGATGTGGTGATTGAAGGGATTGAAGATAATTTGGAGTGATTCTGGGTTGAATGCGCCTTTCCTTTGGGAACGGGCATAAAAAGGAAAGGGGTGTGATGAAAGAGATGCCGGATTATATGGAAGCGGCTGATGAGGCGAAGCCGGATATGCGTTTGGGCTTTGTGCTGATGAAAGAGGAAGCGATTGACTGGGATGCTTTTTTTGGCAATATGAAATCAGACTGGGGGATTGAGCTGGAAGCGCGCCCGAATGACGATAATACGCTGGTTTTTGACTGGGAAGACATGATGGTGGCGGTGAGTTTTATTTCTGCGCCGATCCCTGAAGCGGCGGATAACGCCAGAAACAATGTGTTCTGGGATGGGGGCGTGGAACAGGTGCAGCAGCATACGGCGCATGTCATTGTTGCGGTAATGCGTGCGGGTGATGCGATTACCCAGAGTCTGATGTATTCGATGATGGTGTCGTCTCTTCTGAAGTTACCCGCTGCCATCGGGGTTTATCAGGTGCCGACGGTGCTGCCGGCTGAGTATTTTGTTATGGTGGCGAGCGCGATTCGTGAGGATATCTTGCCAGTGCCGACCTGGATTTATTTTGGTATTTATCCAGATGGCGATGATTTTTCAGGGTATACCTACGGGATGACGTATTTCGGGATGGATGAGATTGAGGTGATCAAAAGCAGCGCGGACCCGATGGAGCTGTATGATTTCCTGATGGATGTGGCATATTATGTGATTGAAAACGATGTGTTGTTGCAGGATGGGGAAACGATTGGTTTTTCAGAGGATCAGAAGCTGTCAGTGAGCCGTTCTGAAGGGGTGGCTGTTGAGGGGGACAGCCTTAAGATCGGGTTTTGACTGGATGGCGATATCCCTGCTAGGGGTACCGCCGGTTTGTTGCTGACAGGGTGGTGTGGCTTATGGTTTGCCGGGTGCTGGATATACTGGCACATTGTTTTCCAGTCCGTAGGTACCGGAGGTGAAGGGGTCGTGCTGTTTTGCGGTTTCTTTTTCCGCTTCTTTTGCTCGTTTTTTCCATTCAGCGGCTTTTTCTGCACTGGCTTCCTGCCCCAGAAGACCCCGTGTGTAGATGTCAACAATCTGTGTCACGGCAGGGGCGTAGTTACCTTTGGCACTCTGGTTATACCAGTGCCATGCCTGCTGCGCATCTTCTTCGATTCCCATGCCGTAGTGGTACATGCGGGCAAGGTTGAATGCGGCAACCGGATTCCCAAGCAATGCGCTGGCCTTGTCGAGTTCGGCAGCTTTTTTCAGATCCTGTGGGGTGCCCCAGCCGCGAAAGTAAAACCAAGCGAGGTTCAAAAGGCAGCAGTTGTCGTTTTTTTCGGCCCCTTCTTCATACCATTTTTTTGCGTTAGTAAAGTTCATCGGCACGCCATAGCCATAGCGGTACAGGTTGCCCAGATTACACATAGCGCGGGTGTCGCCTGCGCTGGCAGCGGCTTCGTACAGTGTGCGGGCTTTTTCATGATCCTGTTCGACACCCAGTCCAACGGTGTAGAGGTTAGCCAGGTTGTACATGGATGGTACATAGTCCTGTTTGACGGCTTCCTGATACCATTCCGCAGCGATGCGATAGCTTTTCTTTACGCCTAATCCCTGTGCATAGACAACACCAAGACTGTGCATGGACGGGATATGGCCTTCCCGTGCAGCCCTGACGTAATGGTCATGCGCTTTTTTCAGGTTTTGTTTCAGCCCCAGTCCCAGTGCGTACATGTTGCCGAGGTAGTAGTTGACAGCGGCGGTATGCCAGGTACCCGGTTTGAGGAAAACATCAGCTGCTGCAGCATAGTCGCCGTTCTCGTATTGCTGTACTGCCCCTGCAAGTGTGTCTGCATTGCTGGTTGTGTCAGGCACAACGGCGACAGCTTTGCCCTGCTGTACGGCGGTAGCGGTGTCGTCTGCGTGTACCGCCCCGAAAAAGCCAAGGCTGGCAATCAGGATAGGAAGGGTCAGAATCTGCGTGAATCGGATGGATGAAATCTGGCTGGCTGGCATGCGTTTCCCCTGTGTCGTCCGTTGGTTTTTATGAATGATACAACAAGAATGTCGCTTTTTCCGATTCTGGTAGCGTGGCTTTCCTTCTGCTGCTGGATATATATGTTGTTTGATTGACATCGCACTAGTGCGTTTAACTATTTAATTTTGTTGTTGTTTTTCAAATCGTCTCCGCCACTACCGGGTTGGGAGTGCTGTTTTTCTTTCCCGGTGATACACCCTTTTTGTGATTTCCTGTTTGGCGTGTCCAAGCAAATCGCTGGCATTGCCAAGATCGGAAATGTCAGTAGCGGCTTTTGATCTTATATCCCTGAATTGAACTTCACGATCCTCTCAAGCAGTTCTGGATTGGTTGTTTTTGCTTCTTTTATCGCGGCTATATCACGTTGGACGGCATCTGCAAGGCTTTGGGAATGCCAAGCAAAAGTGGCATGGACGACAGCAAGGTATGGGATTACGTCAAAGATGGGTTCCTCTTAAAACTGCCCTAGGATGCCTATCTGTCGGGAATGCGGACGTAGTTTAGTGGCAAAACACCAGGCTTCCAACCTGAAGTCGAGGGTTCAACGCCCTCTGTCCGCTCCAACAACTTTACGAGAGGATAAAATGTTAGCAATACAATCAGGCAGCAACCGTCAACTTCAGTCCAAGCGCATTAACGATTTTACTTATCGTATCGATACGCGGGTTTGCGCCATCAGCAAGCTATTTATGAAGGAGGCAAACAGGCATTTTGACATATTGTTGTCAATAGCCCCTGTCAGAGCTCATATCCTAATCTATAAATCCGTCAACGAGGGATTGTGGCTCATTTGGTATTTCTGTCATCATTATTTTCCTTCACCCTCAACATCCCACCCTCACTTGCCGCAAACGCGTTCGTATAGGAACCTTGACGTGCCATCATTCCCAATAGGATCATAGGCAGGGTTGGGGTTCGTTTTTGACCGGCCTTCTAGTATCTTGTCGTCTTTGTCGAATAGCTCAACAGATAGCCAAGATGTGGTTTTGTTGTTGCAATCGAATGAGGCGGCGAATTTCATGTAATAGATATTATCTTCATCAATTTGCGCACCCTCTGGAACAATCATCTTCACCTGCGCTGTCCGATATGCCCCATCATCTTTGATGCTTTCGACATCAACGCAATATTTGAAAGCATACCTACCATCAAAGCACACCCAGTTCTCGCAAAATGCAAAGGGGCTATAGGCTAGGAGCAATGCAAATAGTAGTTTTTTCATGTTCAACATAGCTTTGTTATTTTGTCGCTGCCTTTTGCGTTTCTTTTCTAGGGCATGGCGGCAGGTCGTTCTCTATTTGCTTTCCTGTTGCCATATCACCTTCGTTTTTGCCCTTAGTCAGTTCACGAATGGAAACGTAACAGCGATTGCCTGATGTATAAGAGTGCGCATCGTAATCCTTCCCCGCATCCGGTATAAAGGAAAAGCTGACTGGCTTACATGTATAGTGGACACCCGCTCCACCAGCCGTCTGTGAAGCGGCGAAATAATCGAGTTCAACACGGGTTCGATAGCCGGCCGGTATTGTGTATTCTCTATATTTTAGGAAAAGGCCTGATGCAAGTTTTGTTGGGGGCATGCCAATTGTTTTATTGGATTCGATAAAACCACTAAGCAAATAACTCACAGAAGCATCGAAACTTATTGGTTCTTCATCACACGAAGGAGCCAGATAAACTTTCGCATGTGTGCTGTGATGGACGCGTATTCTGGCGTGAGGAATGCCTTCTGGTGCTGCATATTCATTTTCTACAGTGGTTACACATCCGATCAGCAACATCGAAAGAAGGATTGGTATTGTTTTTTTCATAGTTAATCTTGGTTATGGTCACAAAGGCATCGGAGTTCGTGTGGGGTGTACGACATTATGTTTTCTCCCGATCCCGCCAGTTCTCATATCCCACCCTAGCCGCATCCTTGTTGCGTTCCTTCAGGTCGATCAGATCCTCTGCCATCAGGTTATACAAGTTTTGGCCAAGGAAGGCTAAGCTTGCCTTCTTCAAGCTCTATTGGGTCTAGGTGAATGATTTCACCAATTTCCAAGGAAAATGGTTTATCAAAATAACTCCTAAATTCTTTATTAGTTATCCCTGATATGCTTGCAATCAGCCCCAAAACGGTTGATTTTCCAATTCCATTATGCCCGGCAATAATTGTAATTCGATCAGCAATTGGTATTTCAATATTGCGAAGCTTGCGGAAGGGGTGATTACCAAAGCTAATGGATTTAAGTTTTATTTTTGGCATATGTTTTTCGTCTACAGATAATTAAAAATTACTGATTCTTCACCCTCAACATCCCGCCCTCACTTGCCGCAAACGAGGGTGTCGTAGAACCTTAATGTTGCATCACTTTCAGGGGATTTGTAGACAGGGTTAGGGTTCGTTAATGACTCTCCATTCATAATCTTGTTGTCTTTGCCGTACAGATCAACAGACAGCCATGCGATTGTCTTATTCTTGCAATCGAAGGAGGAATTTAGCATTAAGTAAGAGGCTCCCTTCTTTTCAGCTTCCGATCCTTCTGGAACAATCGCTTTTATCTGCACCGCTTGGTAATCTCCATCATCTTTGACTCTTTCGATATCAACGCAATATTTGAGATTGTCGTTACCAACAAAACACACCCAGTTCTCGCAAAATGCAAATGGGCTGTATGCCAGAAGCAATGCAAATAGTAGTTTTTTCATGTTCTGTCTCATCTTTCCCTCAATCCCCAACGCTCATTTCTTGCCGCATGAGTGGTTATAGAAGAACTCTCCAACAGAAGTAGGCGCAAAAGGCCTGTAGTTGGGATGTTTGTTTGATAGTTCCTTCAAAACTTCTTTATCTTTTCCGTATAGAGTTGCCGATAGCATGGCAAGCGTCTTTTTGCCGCAATCTAGTGATGCAAGAGCTTTAATTTCATAAGCTAGCACACCCTCGACTATAGATTCTTTAAACGGGATGGTTTTAGTCCATGCTGTTCTATAAGCGCCCTCATCTTTAATGCTATCGAGGTCAATGCAAAGGGATTCGTTTTGTCTTTCGGAGCATACCCAATTCTCGCAAAACGCCATAGGGCTGTACGCTAGTAGGAGGGCGAGAAGGGCGGATGGCAGTAGTTTCATGGGGTCTTTTTATGCTTGTGGTTATTGTGAGCAAACGTATTTGTAAAAAGCTTCGCTCTTGGAGCCGGAAGATATTTTGCCGTATTCATTACTAAACTCTAAAGACAGTGCTAAATTGCCTTTCATATAATTTTCTGAATAGAGCCTTCCGGAAGCTAAAGCTATTTGTTTTTTGCGGCAAAGAACAACGAATTTGATTTCGCCAGATTTGTATATGATGGTTTTACCTCCTTCGTTGACCTCTTGATATTCTCTGTAATTATCTGCGGCTAATGCACTACGAGTGTTGCCATTAATTTGTATTGTTTTTTTATTCACAAAAGTTTGTGTATTGTCCGAGTCATCAACAAGCACCCAATCATCGGAAAGCGGGATGCCCATTTCTGTATTCGTTTTATAGTCCTGTGAGAAACAGACGCAGGAAGCGAGCATGAGAGTCAGGGCAAATAGCGGCTTTTTCATATCAATGCGTACCTCCGCGCTCTCTCATAGCATCAATTCTTTCGTCCATCCCGTTCTGAAACTCCTCAAGCGCGTCTCCGGCATTCACCATTTCATCGAGTGCTACGCTGACCGCATCGATAAACTCCTGATCGTCTGTTTTTTTTTGCGTCAGTTCAATCAGCAGTCTCATGGAAAAATCGTGCATACCGTACATATCCAAGAGAGCCTTGAATAGATTGTGCGTGTACAGCAGCACTTCGTTTCGCGGTTTATTGGGGGAGGGCATGGGTTAGTTACGGATCAATGGAAATGTCACATTCCGAATGGAACACAGAGCCAATTGGCTGATCGTGCTTACCCGACGCTATGTGTTTTGATGCGATCATTGTTTTTTTATCAAGGAATATTGTGCAACTCCATACATTACGCCCGAAAACAGATAAGAAATTTATGGCGCGAGGTTCCGACATGAACCTCATTGCTTTGGCGCTATAGACTATATTTTTAGAGTGCGAGGCTAAAACGTCACCTTCGTCTGGTTTTCTTTCATTCCACAAAAATGTCCACGTTTCACCTGTGGTTATATTTTTTGCTTCGGTTTTGCTGCCATCTGGTTTTAGGTGAATTGCATAGCCGGTTGGATTTTTACAAACAGCCACAACCGACTTTGGATATTTCAGGTCTGTCGCGTCTTGTGCAAAACACGCACCGGAAGCAAGCAACAAAACAATTGCAATATATTTTTTCATTTCTCAAAGTAGGTCATCTGAATATTTCATACACCCCAACACAGTAGGTGTACGGTGGGATAAGGATGGTAGCAGCAAATTCAAGTTTTGAGTAAAGTGATTCGCATGAGTACATATGCCTACAAATTACTAAATACTAAAAGAAATCAAAGATCAAAAAAATTGGTCGGATGCTTGTATTAACGTATGCATACAAACCGGGCATACCAGACAATCCCCAATTGGATCATCATCGTATCTGGAATGCCGCACAGGGTTGCGCACAGAAAATGTGGATAAGATTGGCATCAAAGTCGTCTCCGCAACTCAAACATACACCCGCATGAAATAAGGCTCTCCGGGGTGCGAATACAATCTAGTTGCGGAGATGATTTAAGCATAAGTTGTTGATATTTATATTATTGCGCACAGCTTGGTTGACAATAAAGGTGGGTATTGTCCAAAATGGAAGATGTCAGTTTTGCCCGGAGAAAATAACCAGAAGGAGAGAATCAATGGCAAACCAGCATGCACCGTTTTACCCGATTATTTATGTTCGCGGTTTTGCGATGACAGCAAACGAGATAGATGAGACGACGGCAGATCCATTTTGCGGATTTAACATCGGCTCAACGGTGTACCGGGCTGTTCCGGAAAAAGACCGTACGCCGCGCAAGTTTATTTTTGAGTCGCCGCTGATACGGCTGGGATCGGATTTCGGCTACCGTGATGTGTATGAGGATGGCTACGATATTCTGGATCCGGAATGGCATGATGACGGAAAAAACCAGCTCTCTTCGCGTTCGGTGATCATTTTCCGTTATTACGATGAGGCGTCGCAACTGCTGGGGAGCGGCAAGGTACCGTCGATTTCGACGTTTTCGCAGAAGCTTTCCGAATTGATTCTGCGGGTGCGGGATATTGTGTGCAGCAACCCGAAAAACGGGATTGCGAAGAAGGATTTTCGCTGTTACCTTGTGGCGCATTCAATGGGGGGGCTGATCTGCCGCGGGATGCTGCAGAACCCGAAGAATGACAAGGGAAATGCGTGCCAGTACGTGGATAAGTTTTTCACCTACGCCACGCCGCATAACGGGATAGATATCCTGGGCATGAATGTGCCTTCCTGGCTTGGCTTGATGGATATCAACAACTTCAACCGCAAGGAAATGGCGGATTATCTTGACTTGAAGGCGACGTTCAAAAAGACAGAGAGTGTGGCATTCATTCCGGAGGATCGTTTTCCTTCTGCAAAGGTGTTTACGATGGTGGGAACCAACCGGCAGGATTACGCGATTGCGTCTTCACGCACCTTTGTCGGGCATGGCAGTGATGGGCTGGTCAAGATTGAGAATGCAACGCTTCACGGGCTGAATGCCGATGGCTCGCCGGGTTCTCCCTGTGCAAAGGCCTTTGCTTATCGCTCTCATTCCGGTTATTTCGGTATTGTGAACAGTGAGGAGGCATACCAGAACCTAACTCGCTTCCTTTTTGGTGATGTGCGTGTGGATGTCTGGGTGGATGTAGAGGATATCCACCTGCCGGAGGCAGTTCAGAAATCGGTCAGCGAGGGAAAAACGGTCAACGCGCTGTACCAGTTCGAAACACTGATTTCACCGCGTGGCAAGATGTGGTACCTCTCCCGCCGGGTGTCCGAGGAGGATTCAGTGGCCTGTCTGTCGCAGGCAGAATGGGGCCGGCGCGAAAAGAAGATCAGTTCGCTTTATCTTTCCAGCGTGTTTCTTGCCAACCGGGCGAAGGTCAATCCTTCGCGCGCTTCACTGGCTTACAGTATGTCGCTGGGTGTGCGTATGCCGGATTATGAGGTGGAAAGGCGGCTCTGGTTCAATGAGCATTACGAGGGTGGCTATCTTTTCCGCGATTCGATTGTGATGGAACTGGCGGTACCTCAGAAGAAAGGGGAAAACTGGCAGGTGAAGTATGCCTGGCAGGGGCAGGGAAGTGTGGCGGCCAACCGGGAGATTGATGTAAAGAAACTGAGGGGGGGCAGGTTGGAAGTGCGCATTCCTTTTGACAGCAGCACGGTACCCGGCATCAGAGGGCAGTTGCGTTTTGTGGTGTCACTATGGAATCCGGAGGCGGTGCTGGAAGCGTAATGAACAGCCCCTCGGAATAACAGGGAGGCCGTTTTAGAACGGGAGAAGGGACGCAGCACATCCCTTCTCTTTTTTCACCCTGCTGCAGTGCAGGCATGTGTTTTTCAGGAATGCCATGCAATAAAGGTGTTTTTCGAGATTCTGACAAACGTGATAGGAGAGGCCCAGAAGACTGAAAAAAGACGAATGGGATGTGCCCAGCAGGATGATCTGTGGCACGATTAATCGTATCTGTTAAAAAAGTGTGAGAAATTGTTAAAAAGTATCAAAAATAGTTGTTTATTTGCTATTATCAATTCAACAAGTTATTCAGTAAGTTATTTTTTTGCTGTTATTCGTCTGGTTTTGTTGTATCCGGCTGTTTTTTGCGGTTTGCGGTGTCCACTCAGGGGGGGGAGTTGAGGGGTTCGACTCCCCCGGGCACCCTGAGGTGTGTTTTCCGATCTTTTCTTTCCTTCCCTTTCCCTTTTTATCTTTTCCCTGTTTCTGGAAGGGTATGTCAGTATTTTTTTTCATCTACCCTCTTTCCACTTATAATGGCCGCTGTTTTCAGGGGCTGTCTTGCGGGGGAATATGACATCGGGTAACGGGACAATGCGTCCGGGTAAAAGTGGGGAGGCGGAGGATGATCCGCTGGATGTGGCTGTCGAGTCAGAAGGCGGTTTTCCCTGCGGTGAATTTCTCTGGATGGATGATGAGGAAGACGACGAAGGGCTTTTTCTGGAGACGCCCGTTGCCTGACTGGTTGCAGGACAAAAAAAGGGAGGCAGTTTGTCTGCTTCCCTTTTTGCCGTTTGGGTGATGCCTATTTTTGGCGAGGCGGCACGTCACGGCGCGGTTCGCCAATGTAAAGCTGACGGGGGCGACCAATGCGCTGTTCGGGGTCGGAAATCATTTCCTTCCATTGTGCAATCCAGCCAACGGTACGGGCAAGGGCGAAAATTCCGGTAAAGATGTTAGATGGGATGCCCAGTGCGGACTGGACGATGCCGGAATAGAAGTCCACATTCGGGTAGAGTCTCCGGGAAACAAAATACTCGTCTTCAAGCGCAACGCGCTCGATTTCCAGTGCGATCTTGAAGAGGGGATCATTGTTCAGGCCCAGTTCATCAAGTACTTCATGGCAGGTGTCACGCATGAGGGTAGCTCTGGGGTCGATGTTTTTGTAAACACGGTGACCAAAGCCCATGAGGCGTGTCTGGCTTCCCGGCTCCTTGACGCTTCTGACGAATTCGCCCACCTTGTCAACGGAACCGATAGAGCGGATCATAGAAAGGGCGGCTTCGTTTGCGCCACCATGTGCCGGGCCCCAAAGGCAGGCAATGCCGGCCGAGATGCAGGCAAAGGGGTTGGCTCCGCTTGATCCGGCAAGGCGGACGGTTGTCGTGGAGGCATTTTGTTCGTGGTCGGCATGCAGGATGAAAATCCGGTCGAGTGCGCGAACGAGTACGTCATTGATTTTGTAATCCTCAATTGGGGTGCCAAACATCATACGCATGAAGTTGGCTGTGTAGTACAGGTCTTTTTGCGGATAGATGAAGGGTTGGCCGATGGAGTATTTGTATGACATGGCAACGAGTGTTGGCATGTGGGCCAGCAGGCGTTGTGCCGCCAGTTCGCGGTGTGTTGGGTCGGTGATGTCGAGTGAGTCGTGGTAAAAGGCGGACAGGGCGCCGACGATGGCAACAAGAATGGCCATCGGATGGGCATCACGCCGGAAACCCCGGAAGAAGAAATGCATCTGTTCGTGCACCATGGCAAAATCGGCCACAGTGCTAGTGAATTCGGTCTTTTCCTCGGGTGTGGGCAATTCGCCTTTTAACAGCAGAAAGCAGGTATCCATGTAATCGCAGGAAACGGCCAGTTGTTCGATGGGGTAGCCACGGTAGAGAAGCTCACCTCTTTCGCCATCGATATACGAGATGGAGGACTGGCAGGATGCGGTTGCCATGAAGCCCGGATCGTAGGAAAGTTTGTCGGCTTGGGTGTAAAGCGAGCGCATGTCAATGGCGTCCGGTCCCATTGTGCCACTGTAGACCGGTAGGTCTATGGCGAGCGTTTTGTCACTGAAAGTGAGTTTTGCGTCTGACGTTTTTTCGTTCATTGATCTTCCGCTTGAAATGGGTTGGAAAAATTGATTATAAATAGTTTCCGAAAAACCGATACGGTGTTTTTTCGGAGTGCAGCCCTGTTTTACACACGAAAAACAGGTTGCTGTTGTTGCAGAAAATGCCGCGGCCTTGAATTTCGGGTGCCTGCTTCAGGGGTGGGGGTGCAGGGGATTTTCTGGGTGGCCGGTAAAACGGCAAAGCCCTGTTTTTATTGAACAGGTGCACCTGTAACAAAGAAGGGGAAAGTGTAACAGGATATTACAATGTGTCAACTAAAGCAGGGATGATCCTATAATGAAATCGAGTTAAGTTCTTGTTGGCTCAGATAGTCTACTCTCTCCAGAACGCGCCTTTGCCAGGGCGCGTTTTTTTTGTCTTTCGAAAGGGTGTTTCATATCGCGATGGGAGCCATGATGGCCGGATGCGGATCATAGCCCTTGATGACGAAATCGTCAAAGGTGTAATCTAGGATGTTGTCCGGTTTTCTGGCAAATTCAAGTTGTGGCAAAAGGCGTGGTTCACGTGAAAGCTGGGTATGTACCTGCTCTAGGTGATTGCTGTAGATGTGCAGGTCACCAATGGAGTGGATGATTTCACCTGCCTCAAGCCCGGTCTGGTGTGCCACCATGTGGGTAAGGAAGGCCAGACTTGCCGCATTGTAGGGGATGCCCAGGAAGATATCACCTGAGCGCTGGGTCATCATGGCCGAGACCTTGCCGTCGGCCACCCAGAACTGGTACATGACATGGCAGGGAGCCAGTGCCATCTTGCCATCGAGGACATTTTGTTGCGGGCTCTTTGTTTCATCGGGTAACAGCGCCACATTCCAGGCATTGATGATGTGCCGCCGGCTGTCCGGGTTGTTCCTGATGCTGTGGATGACAGCTTCGACTTGGTCGTATAGTTTGCCGTCCTGTCCGGGCCAGTTCCGCCACTGGGCACCATAAATGGGGCCAAGCTCGCCTTCAGGGGTTGCCCATTCGTCCCAGATGGTGACGCCATTGGCATTGAGGTACCTAACGTTGGTGCCGCCGTGCAGGAACCACAAAAGCTCGTGGATGATGGAGCGGATATGTAGCCGTTTTGTGGTTAAAAGCGGGAATCCCCTAGAGAGATCGTGACGGTACATCCGGCCAAAGACGGAAAGGGTGCCGGTGCCAGTGCGGTCATTTTTTATTACACCGTTATCGAGGATATCTTCTAAAAGGGCAAGGTATTGCTGTTCCATGATGGCTGTGCTGCCTTTTCTTTGTGGTTACGCCGTTACCTTGGCGAAATAGGTGCTGGCGGTTGAAACAATCACAGACGGTCGACCACTTTTTGCGGTCAGCCAGCATGAAACTATAGCACGGCGTCTCTCACTAGATGCCGGATCGTCTTTTGTCCATCCAGAGATTATGCGCCGACGACGGGAATATACAGTTTCATGCGCCCGTCCTTGACATAGTCATCCGGGTATACCTCGTAACAGGGGGAATCGCCGGTTATGAGGCTTTCATCCTGCGCTGGAAGCCACTCATAATACAGGTAATTGTAGAGCCGATAAAGGGCTTCCCGTGAGGGTACAATGCATTCAGCATACAGTCCGGCCGGAATGATGGTTTCTTCAAATTCTTCCGGCAGGACGCTGTTTCTGCCGGACTTGACTGCTGCAAGGTAGTCGAAGCTGCCGGTTTCCGGGTCCGTTACCCAGGAAATGCCGTAGGTGGGCATGTTTTTTTTCCCGGAGAGGAGCTCACTGATGCGCGGCATGGCATCCTGCCAGAGGTTTTTGACATCCTCCGGTGCGGTCTGCATGTCGGTATGAATCCGAATGCCGGCAAGCCTGACAGCCGGACGCGGCACGATTCGCAGTGAAATATTGGAAGGTAGTGTGGTCAGAGACATGGCGTTTTCCTTTTTTCTGCCGGTTTCCCCAATCGGGTTCCCGTATTTCTCTACCAGCACCCTTTTGGGGTGCGGTTCCGAAGGACTGCGCTGCCTTTTGGCATGTTGCTGCGGTACTGCTTTCCTGCATCGAAGAGGTATTTCTTCATGCCTTCTGGCATCACGATCCTTTTACCCTTCTTCTTTTTCTTGTTTATGCTATGGGCGGTCGAGACACTAACCCACCGTCCATGTCTTCATTCTATAAGAAAACGGGTTGATTGTGTCATTTTTTGGCTACATTGCCTCATTTTTTGTTGACACAATCTGGCATATCAGATATAAGCGCAAAAAAATATCACATGGAGGGGGCCGGCATATTGCGCTTGGACAGATGCTGTGAACGGGCTCGGGAAAACTGGCGCGGATTTTCCGATTTTTTCCTGCGTTGGCTGCGAGCTGGAACAGGCGGTATCAGCGGAGTGTGACGGGGATGAAGATGCTTAAATGCCCGGTTTGCATGAAGTCCGGTGGGTAATATTCAAAGCTGACTGCATCTTCCAGTCCGATATAGCCGGTTTGTGAGGGAAGCCAGCGTGAATACAGATAGTGGTATGCCGTGTGGATTTCTGCAATTGAGGTCAACTGGCATTGTGCATACAGTCCGGCGGGCAGGGTGAAGGAGTGGAGTGCTTCTGGGATGGGTTGGCCTTCGGGTGCTCTGACAAGTGCCCTGTAGTCAAAGCGGCCTGTTGCAGCGTCATAGGCAGAGGATGCGCCCCACGAAGGGCAGTTGCCGTTCGGGTAAAGATGATGCATCCATGGTGAGAAAGTTTCCTGCCATAGAGCAGGGCAGTCATCCGCACAGGTTTGCATGGTGGTGCGAATCCGGATGCCGATGAGTTCCAGTACCGGATGTTCTGTCACGCTGATGGCAAAGTTTTTGTCATGTGGTGTGCTGGACATGGCTGAATCCTTTCTTTTTCCTGCAGGCTCATTTTATTGTAGCGCGTTGTGATGGCGGTGGGGTGCCGCGTTGTGTGTTCGGGCAGAAAAAACGCGAAAGGGGTGCGTTTTTAGGGAGTTGCAACCTGGGTGCCAGGGGTACCTGTTGTGGCTTCCGGGGTGCGCGATGTCAGTTCAAGCAGTTGTTGGGCTTCTCTCAGGCCGAGCTGGGCGGCGCGGGCAAACCAGTAGCGGGCTTTTTCGCGGTTGTGGGGGACGCCGCGCCCCATTTCATAGAGCATGCCAAGTGAAAACTGAGCTTGGGGATGATCACGCAGGGCGGCTTTTTCGTACCAGACAAAGGCAGCAACCGAATCGGCGGGAACAGATTCGCCGAATTCATACATAGTGCCAAGGATATACCAGGCTTCGGGTGAATCCTGTGTGGCGGAAAGGAGATACCAGCGAAGGGCGCGCCCCGGGTTTTTCGGCACGCCAAGGCCGTTTCTCAGAGCAAAGCCCACCGCCATTCGGCTTTCAAAATCGCCCTGTTCTGCAGCTTTGGTGTTCCATTCATAGGCTTTTGTGTAATCCCGAATAACAGTGTGGCCTGATATATAGGCTTTGCCGAGCGCGGCCTGTGCCTGCATGTTGCCCTGTTCCGCTGCTTTGGTATACCACGTGATGGCGGCGCTGTTGTCTGCCCTGACCCCCAGACCTTGGGAATACAGGGTGGCAAGGCGATACTGGGCAACGGCAAGTCCCTGTTCGGCCGCCTTTTCGTACCAGTTGGCGGCAGCAGCGAAATCCTGGATGTCGCCTTTTCCCTCTTCGAAGAGAATGCCCACGTTGTACTGTGCCATGGGATGACCCTGTATGGCGGCTTTCATGTACCAAGAGCCAGCCTGAGTATAGTCGCGCCGGGTGCCAAGCCCTTCTTCGTAGCAGTGTGCCAGTGAGTACTGGGCGTACATAAGCCCCTGTTTGGCTGCTCGCTGGTACCACTCGAAGGCGATTTTTTCGTTTTTCCTGACGCCTTCACCTGTTGCGTAGGCGATACCCAGATTGTAGCGGGATTTTGCGTCCCCCCTGTTTGCTCCGCGGGTGAAGGCCTGTACGGCTTCCCTGTATTCGCCTTTGCTGTAGTGGGTCTGGCCTTCCTCGTAATCATCTGCATGGGCGACCATGCCTGTGCCATAAAGGGAAAGAGCCAGAAAAATCGCGGGCAGAGCTGGTGATTTTCGCATATGGAAAAATGGGTGTTCAGGTTCGGGAGATGTTTTTTGTTATTTTACGAGTGCTGCCGTTTTTTGTATGCTTTTTTTGGAAAATGTAACGTAAATGTAACGTTACAGACAGTCCGATGGTGCTGCGATACAATGCGTTTTTTTTTGCATTTGAGTTATTTCAGGGGGAAATTGTCATGTGCTGTTTTCTGGCTTGTGCTGGCAGGGTGCGTGTTGTCGTCTGGCGCGCTGTTATAGCTTTTGCACTGCTGTGGCTGGCGGTGCTGCCGTCTCAGGCGCAGGATCTGTCCCGTTTTTCCGGTATATGGGTGGTGGATATGAAGCCAACGCTTGATGTATGGCAGAAAAACGGGCATCCGCTCGGCAAGGCAACGCAGAACCTGCTTTCTGCTTACCGTATCCGGGTCGATTTTACGAAACAGCTGCTAGAAGAAGGTATTGTCGTGGGTGATGATGTCCGGCAAAGTCGTTTTGAGGTGTCTGGCCCTGAAAAAGACCGGTTTATCCTGACGGTGAAGGATAGGGCTGCCCGGGCGTTTTCTTGGCAGGTGGTTGATGATGATCGGGTGATTGTTGCTGTTAAAGGGAAAAAGGAGCCGCCGCTTTGCATGGTGCGGGAAAAGCTGGTGCGTTTTTCTGGCATCTGGCAACTGGAAGACCCAAAGAGGACAGGTGATATCCTGAAAGCGGCGGGGCTGGAAGGTGGGGCTGTCAGCCCAGAGAGTCTGGCTGACTTGCGTGTCCGGGTGGATTTCGATGCGCAGAATCTGGAGTGGGTCAGCCGTACGGCTCTTCCAGAGCTGGAATGGCCGCAAGGGGATTTTGTTGTGACAGGTCGGATGAATGACCACTTTACCCTGTCTTTTTCAAAGGGGGCGCTTCTCTGGCATGACGGAGGAAAGAACCGGGCTGTTATTACAGTTCGGGATGTTCGTTTTGTTTTTGTCCGGCAATAACGGGCGCTGGACGGTCAGTTCAGGTTGATCAATTTGTCCTGTGATTTGTGGTGTCCCTGCAGAGCGGCCCGGTTGTACCATTCCTGTGCTTTTTCGCGGCTTTTATCCGTTCCTTTTCCGTGTTCGTACATCATGCCCAAGCTGTACTGGGCTTCGGCATCATTAGCATCAGCCGCCTTCTGGTAGAACAGAAAGGCTTCTGCTTCGTTTTTTGTAGTGCCGATACCGTTTTCCAGCATGTGACCTGTTTGCCAGAGTGCTCGGGCATTGTCGTTGTTAGCGGATTTGCTGAACCATGAAAAGGCTTTTTTTTCGTTTTTTCTGACGCTTTTCCCTTCAAGGTACAGTCGCCCCAGCATGTATTGCGAGCGCGACTCGTTTTGTGCTGCCCCTTTTTCAAACCACTCCCGTGCTCTTTCCGGTTTTTTTTCGGTTCCGCTGCCGTTCAGGTGCATCATGCCGGCTTGGGCGCAGGCACTGGCCTGTCCCTGCGCTGCCGCTTCGGTGT
>JGI994J12354_10002560_pt1 | contig 17595 bp, 15 predicted proteins | sample IntmicLarv3ML3BL_FD_12354 | JGI IMG/M metagenome (IMG submission 12354) | reverse complement strand
CCCGCCCGCCACTGCCCAGAGATACAGGCTCGCCACCGTGGCGTAGGGTGCGTAGCGCCGCCGATACTTGGCGAAGAGCTTGGGCGTGATGACCCGGTGGCGGTAGAGCATGCGCAGCCCCCGCAGAATCGCCAGATCGCCGTAGCTGATGACGTTGGGGCGCTGCATGGAGAAGGTCATGAGCATTTCCGCCGTCCACACGCCGATGCCCTTGAGCTGACTGAGACGCTGGCAGACCGCCTCGTCCGAGGCCTGCGCCAGCGCAGGCAAATCCAGACTCCCGTCCAGCACGGCGGCAGCGATGCCCTTCATATGTTCGGTTTTGCGAAAGCTCAAGCCGCAGCGCTGCAAGTCGTCCACAGACAGCGCAGCCAGCCGCTCCGGCGAGACGGGTGCGCAGAGCGCCTCGAGCCTCGCCCAGACGGTCGCCTGCGCCTTGGTGGAAATCTGCTGCCCCACGATGGCGTGAATCAGTGCGGTGAAGAGGTCGGGCGTGACCGCCCGCTCAATGAGGCCGATGCGGTCGATAACGGCGGCGAGGGCGGTATCCCGAGCTTTGAGGTGGGCAAGCTCTGCCTCGCCATAGACGAAAAACTCAGCCATCCTGCTGCTCTAAATCCAGCAGGAGCTGCTTGGCCTCCAAACCACCTGCGTAACCGGTGAGACTGCCGTTTGTGCCAATCACGCGATGGCAGGGGATGAAGATGGGGATGGGGTTGCGGTTGTTGGCCATGCCAACCGCCCGCACCGCTTTGGGATTGCCCAACTGCACGGCGATGTCCTTGTAGCTGCGGGTCTCCCCGAAGGGGATGGCCTGTAGCGCCGTCCATGCCGCCTTTTGAAAGGGCGTGCCCTGCAAATGGAGGGGAAAATCGAATGTGCTGCGTGTGCCGGAAAAGTAGGCGAGCAGCTGCTCGCCGGCCTGCCGAATGGCGGGGGTTTCCTTCGCCTCGTAGCCGGGCAAAGGGGCAGCGCCGTCAAAACGGAGATGGGAGACAGCGCCCTCGGTTTCTGCGATGGCCAGTCGGCCGATGGGGGTGTCGTAGTGCCAAACGTAACTCATAATCAATGCCTCCTGCTTTTTATATTAGATGATAGAACAATTGTGTCATAAAATGAGGCAAAAGTCCAGACTTTTCGGCAAAGTTTGGCGATATTTTTTATATTATGATAAACGAAATGTGCTCTTGCGAAGCGTAGGCGGGCGAGGTATAATATTTAAGGTAAGAATCCGCCAGCTTGGCGGGAGAAAGAGGGAGAGCATGATGAGAGAAGAAGTCCTGTCCTGCATCAGAGGGCGCAGAAGCACCCGCAGCTTTCAGCCGGAGCAAATCAGCCCGGAGCAGCTCGATGCGTTGCTGGAGGCGGCCATCTGGGCACCCAGTGGCGGCAACAGTCAGACGTGGAAGTTTTTCGCCATCCAGAATCAAGAGAAGCTCTTGACGCTCAATGAGCTTGTGCGGATGAGCTTTCAAACCTGGGTGCCGGACGACGACTATGCCGCTAAACTCAACGCCAAAGAGAAGTCCGCCAGAGAGGGGTATAACTTCTATTTTCATGCGCCCACGCTGATTGTGGCGACGAACCGCCCACACTACGCCAACGCCATGGCGGACTGCGCAACGGCGCTGCAAAACATCTTCCTCGCCGCCCATGCCGTGGGGTTGGGCAGCTGCTACATCAACCAGCTGCGCTGGTTGCGGGACGAGGACATCATCCGTCAATACCTCTGTGCACTGGGCATGCCGGAGGACTATGTGGTCTGCGGTGCGGCCGCCGTGGGGTACATCAAAACGCCAATGCCGGAGCAAGCGAGAAAGGCAGACACGGTGTACATCATCCGCTGAAGCATACGGAAAAATGAGCAAAAAGGCGCAGGAATTTCCTGCGCCTTTTTTTGTCGTTCTCAGCCAAGCATGGACAGGTCGAAGTGGTTGATGTAAATATGGTTTTGATAATCGGTTTCCTGGAAGAATACTTGGGGCGCAAGGAGCTTGCCGTTGAGGTATGTGATAGGATAGCGGGCGGAGATGCGCAGGTTGCAGGACTGGACGCTGCCGAGCAGCTCGCCCGCTCCGCTCAGCACCACATACTGCGTTTCCACATAGTTGTTGTTCCAGGAGTTGCTGCCCCGCTGGTATATCTCCCACAGCACGGCCACACGGCCTTCCGGCAGGGGGACAAGCTGGGGCGCTGAGGCGGTTTTGCCGCTGCCAGTGGGGAACTCGGTGAGGCTGCGGTAAGTGAAGCCGCTCTGCGGATTGCTGCGGGGGAGGAAGGCGAGCACGGCGTTGCGCTCAAAGCTCTGCTGGTTGTGCTGCCGCTGGTCGATGGTGTTGTAGGCGGCGACGTAGTGACTTTCGGTCATGGCAAGGCCGCCCTGCGTTACGCCGGTGTAGTTGGCGCCCACGTTGCCGGGGATGGCGGTCATGGGATAGCTGCGCAGATTGCCGAGCTTGTAGTCTGTCGTATGCAGCACGAGCGAGCGGGGATAGGCGTCGCCGTGGTCGAGGGTGACGAGGCGGTCGCCATCGTAGAGCAGGTGCTGGTTAAACGAGTGGCTGACGTGGTTGGTCGGGAAGGGGTCGGAGCTGTAGAGCAGGCTCATGCTCGCCATGTCGAAGGTGAGCGTGAGGTTTGATTGGTGGTTGATGCCGTCGGCGGCGGCGAAGCGCTCGCGGGCGGTGTGAAGGGTGAGATGCGTGCCGTCGTCCGCCATTTGCAGACTGCCTGCGTGCACGGGGTCACGGGTGATGATGGAGGCGGCTGTCACGGAGGCAGCAGTCTGCCGTTGCCAAGCGCTGTCGTAGCGCACCAGCCGCAAAACCTCGGTATGGGCGGCCTCGCTCGCATTGGTTTGGGCAAAGACAAGGAAGTAGTCACCCGCATCGTTTTGATGCACGCCGACCACCCGTTTTAGTTCCATGGGAATGGTGAGTGTGCGCAGCGGGGCGAGGGCGGCGTCCAGCCGATAGACGACGACGGCCTCGCTGTCGAGTATCACGAGGTCATAGCCTGCGCTGTGGGCAAACAGCTGCCCTGCGAGCGGGGCGGCGAAGTTCGTGCTGCTGTAATCCAGCGTCCCTGCGCCGATGGAATTGTCGGTGTCAATCCACACGCCATGCTCTTGATATTGCACGGCGTTGTACAGGCGCACCATGGTGAGGATGCTTTGCTCAATGCTGTAGGTCGCACGGGGGGAGAACGCGTTGGCCGCCGTGCCCTGCATGACGGGCGTGCCTGTGGTGGGGCTTTGGGTTTGCAGCACGAAGCTGATGCTCTCCTGCGCCCAGGAGGACATACTATGGCGGTCGGCGAAGCTGCCCCATTGCGTGCCGCGCGCACTGGCCAGCGGCACGCCGAGGATGGCGTGGTTGAGGCGGTGGAGCATGGTGGCGGCCTCCTCCCGGGTGATGGAGGCGGCGGGGGCGAATTTGTTGTCCCCCTGCCCGTTGGTGATGCCGAGGGCGCTGGCCTGCAAGACGGCGAGGTCATCGCAGTCGGCGAAGGCGGGCGACGGGGCGAGGCGGCGGTTGGCCATAAACTGCGCAATCGGCATTTGCGTTTTGGTCTCCAAATAGCGGATGGCGAGCTGGCAGAATTCCAGCCGGGTGATGTTTTGCTGATACCGCTGCTGCAAGGCGGCGGGTACAAGGCCGAGCTGCTGCGCCTCGGTGACCTCGCTTTGCGCCCAATCAGAGGGCTGGTCTGCGGCGAAGGCGCTCGACGGAGCCAAGAGCAGGAGCAGCGCCAGCGCAAGGGCTAAAAGCTTTCTCTTCATATCAAAACGTCCTCTTCTTTCCGGTTTGGCCGCTATCGGGGCAGGGTATGTTTGTATGAATTTTATCACAACTGTGCGAAAAAAGCCAGCTATAAGAGAAAAAGCAGATAGAAAAATATTTTGTATTGCGGAAGTTATTGCATTTTTATACATAAGATACAGTGGTTTTTGACTTAAATTCATCTTATTTCGACAAAAAATCCCACAAAATGGGAAAACGAATTGACAAAAGGTGATCACTTTAGTATGATGCATAATGAAAATGTAAGGGGGGAAGGGGGAGAGAAAAATGGGAGATTTTATTGGTGCGAATCCGGGATTGCTGGGGCTTTTCATCGGGGCAATCGGCGCACTCATTCTTGTTGGCGCAATCTTGAATTGGAATTGGATTGTGGGTACTGACAGAGGCAGGGTGCGCACGGGATTGCTGGGCTACATCGTCTACAAGCTGTTTGGACGCAGAGTGTTTTTTATGCTCACCGGCGGCGTGGTTATGATCGCAGGCATCGTCTGGTTTGTGGCGTTTAGCTTCATGTAGTATGACATCCGAGAAATAGAAAAGAGACCGTTTGTCGACTTTGTCGGCAAACGGTCTCCTTTTTGTATTCAAATGCCTAGCAATCCCCATAGGTAAGACAGGGGCATCACCAGAACCAGAGCAGGCAGCATACTGGCGACGGCGAACTGCTTGATGCCCGCCAGACGAAAGCCGGTGGCGAGCAGGAGCACGCCGCCGCAGCAGGAGAAATCCTGGAACATCTGCGGGGTAATGAGCGCAGAGAGCGGTGCGGCGATGAAGTAGCACAGCAGCAGCATGGCAAGCTGCACCAGCGATAAAAACGCCACGCTGTACCCGATGGCGGTGGCGAAAACAATCGCCGTGAAGAAGTCGAGCACGGCCTTGGCAAACAGGATGCTATGGTCGCCGGAGACGGCGGACGCCACAGTGCCGTAAACGTTGAGCGAGCTTGCGCAAAACAGGACGACGGCCAGCGTGAAGCGGTCTAAATACTGCTCGGTGCTCATGCCGGATTTTGCGGCGGCACCTTTGCCGATATGAACGGCCATCCAGCGCCCCCAGGCGTTGATGCGCTCCTCGAGCTTGAGGAGCTTTCCGACAACAAAGCCGACCATCAAGGCGAGGACGACGGCGGCGGGTGCGTTGAGCTTGACGATGCTGTTGATGGCCAGACCGAAGGCGGCGAGGGAAAATACTTCGGGCAGGGAGAGGCGGATGTTCGCCGGGATTTTGTCGCCGAAGCGACTGCCTATCAAGCCGCCGAGCAGCACGGCGGCGGAGTCAACAAGGGCACCGATGGGTAGGGTCATGGTTGGGATTTCGCTCCTCTCATTCATCCGTCGCAGTCTGTGTACACAGGCACGGCGGATATACGCTTGCGCACGTTGCGCAGGGGAAGATTTCGTATGCAACCAGTGTACCATAATGCACATGTAATGTAAACGATTTTACACAAAGTGGCTGTCCCGACAAAAGGGCAGCCACTTTGTGAAATGATAAAGAGAACACAGGTTTAGAAAAAGAGCGCAGCGTCCATCAGTTTGAGGTTTTCCGCCACGAGTGGGCGGTAGTCCATGTTCGCCAGAATGTCCCGCTCGAGGTCGATGCCGGGCGCAATCTCGATGAGGCAGAGCCCCTGCTTGGTCAGCTCGAACACGCAGCGCTCGGTGACATAGAGCACCTTTTGCCCGATGTCCAGCGAGAATTCCGCCGAGGCGCTGAGCTGGTCGAGGCTGGCGCAGAACTTGCGGTGGCGGCCCTCTTTCACAATCGTGATTTGATTGTCGCTGATGTCCACCTGCAAGCCGCCGGCGGTGAAGGGGAAGCAGTAATAGACCTCCTTCGCCGTTTGCGTGAGGTTGACAAAACCGCCCACGCCGATGATGCGCTCGCCAGACTTGCTCACATTCACGTTGCCCGCTGCATCCACCTGCATGGCACCCAAAAAGGCCATGTCGAGAATACCGCCGTCGTACAGGTCAATCATATCGGCGGTGGACAGATGCATATGGGCATTGATACTGGCGCCGAAGTCAATGCCGGGGGCGGGCGTTCCGCCGATGATGCCGCTCTCAACGGTGAGTGTAATGGGAATCTCCCTTCCCATCTGCTTCGCCGCAGCGGGCACCATTTCGGGAATCCCGATGCCGAGATTCACGAGCGTATCGGGTCGCAGCTGCATGGCCGCACGCCGGGCAATCACATTGTGCAAATTGCCGCGCTCCCGCTTGCGGCCTGCCGCCAGATTGAGGGCGAGCAGACGGTCAACCTCTGCGCCGCAATCGTCTTGCGGCAAGACATGCTCGCCGGTGTAGACGGGATTATAAGGCGAGAGGAAGGTTTGCCACTGCCCGGGCTCCACGACGATGGCATCCACCAGAATACCGGGGATTTTCACGTCCCGGGGGTCGGCGGGCAGGCCGCTCAGCCGCTCCACTTGCACGATGACCTTGCCGCCGTTTACCTTTGCGGCCAGTGCGTAGTGGTATCCGTCGCCGAGCTGGGCTTCATGCTCCATGGTGATGTTGCCCGCAGGGTCGGCTGCGGTGGCGCGCAGGATGGCAACATCGGGCTTAAAGGAGCGGTAGAAGAGGTATTCTTCGCCGTCAATCTCCATCAACTCAACCAGTTTTTGTTTGCTGCGCTCGTTGAGTGCGCCGCCGGACATGCGGGGGTCAATGAAGGTTTTCAAGCCGATTTTGGAGAGAACACCCGGCTTTTTACTGGCCGAGGCCCGCATGATGTGGGACACCATGCCCAGCGGCAGGTTGTAGCCCTCCATCTCGTTGTCTACGATTTGCTGGCAGATTTGCAGCATGGGGGTGATGTGCCCGCCGATGGAGCACTTGAACATGCCCTTTCGGGACATAGGCTCGAGCATACGGTTTTCCTGCCATACGCCCAGACCGGCGCAGTGCAGGAGGGTCATATCTCTGGGACTGCCGGTTTTTGCGAACCGCTCGCCCACCGCTGCGGCAAACTCCTCGGGGAAGCCCAGTGAGCCGAAGGCGGCAAAGGCAAGCGTATCGTTGTCGTGAATGAGCTGCGCAGCCTGTTCGTGCGTCATCACTTTGGACAAAACAATCACCTCATATCTCAGTTACGCACGGGCGTTTTTTTCAATCTCTCGGCCGATGACGATTTTTTGCATCTCCGTGGAGCCGTCCAGAATCTTCATCGTTCTGGCCATGTTGATGCAACGGGTAATCTCGCTGTCATACTCGCAGCTCTTTGCACCGAACCACTGGCCGCAGCGGGTGGTGACCCGCAGAGCCATGTCGGGGCCAAAGAGCTTATTTTTCGCCGCCATCAAGCTCACGTTTGCGCCGGAGTCCTTCACGCTGGCCGTGTGGTAGGCGAGCCAGCGGGCGGCCTCCACCTCGGCGGTGAGCTCGGCGAGCTCAAATTGTGGAGCCTGGTTGTTTAGAATCGGCGTGCCGAAGGAGCAGCGGGTGGCCAGATGTTTTGCAGTGATGTCGATGGCGCGCTGTGCCACGCCCACGGCGATGGCGGGGACGAAGATGCGGGCGACGTCGATGGCGCGCAGCGCCTCCTTAAAGCCCTTGCGGGAGAGGAGGAAGTCCTTGGACACCACCACGTCGTCCATCTTGATGCGGCCGCAGCTCATCACGTTGCCGCCGATGCGGCGGATATCCTCTTTCACCTCGAAACCGGGCGTGTCGCAGTGAACCAGCAGCATGACCATGCCCTTGGGCGTTCCGTCCTTGACAAACACGCTGAAATACTCGGCATTCACACTGTTGGAAACCCAGCTCTTCTCGCCGAAGAGGTGGAAGCCGTCGTCCCGTTCCTCGGCGTAAGCCGTGGTGGCAAACGGGTCGCTGCCGCCGTCGTCATCGGTGAGGGCGAAGGCGGTGAGCTTCTCGCCCCGCACCATTTCCGGCACGAGCTTTTTCACCGTGTCGGTGGTCTCGTAAAAGGTAGCGAGCTCGAAGGCGATGTTGTTATGCAGCTGCACGAAGAAGGCGAAACCGCCGTCGCCGTGGGCGAGACCCTCGTAAGTCAGCGCAGTTTCCAGATAGCTGTACCCACCGCCGCCGAGCTCCACGGGGCTGCCGATGCCGAAAAAGCCATTTTTGCGCACCAGCTCCACCGTCTCTGCGGGCAGGCTTCTCGCCTCCTCCCATTGGGCGGCGTAGGGGGCAAAGTTTGCAAGAGAAAATTCCTTTGCATGCGCAAAGAGCGCTCGTTCCTTGTCGGTTAATAACACAGGCATGTCGTATCCTCCTTATATGGATCGGTTATGCGTCGGTTTCTTTTTTCATTTTGCGCTCAATCTGCGAGGATTTCTTGTTTCTGCTCCTGTTGGCAAGCGTGCCCATGATGCCGTTCGGAATAGTTAGGATAACAACAATCAGAATCACGCCGTAAATAATCAGATACGCACCCTGCACAGAGCTGCCAAGCTTCGCCCGCAGGAACATTTCCGCCGGGGTGAGAATCAAGCTGCCGATGAGCGGGCCGAATACCGTGCCCGCTCCGCCGATGATGGACAGGATGGCGGCCTTTTGTGAAATGACGGAGTTAAACGAGCCCTGCGGGTTGATAAAGAGCACGTATTGCGCCATGAGGCAACCGGCCATACTGGTGAAAAATGCGCTGATGGCCAGAGCAAAAACCTTGTTTTTGTAGAGGTTGATACCGAGAGAGGAGGCCGCAAGGTCGTCCTCGCGAATGGCAATGAGGTTCGAGCCGAGGCGGGAGTAGCGAATGTAGATGGTGACCATCAAAACCGTCCAAAGCAGTATCACGAACAGGAGATAGTTCCACTTGGGCGATTCGAAAATCATGTTGGCGGCGGCGGGGCGATAGGGAATGGTGATGCCCGCCGCACCGTTGGTGAGCTTGTCGAACTTGACGCAGAGAATTTGCAAAATGGTGGACAGCGCCAAGGTGGACAGGGAAAAGAAGGTGCCCTTGAGCCGGAGCGCCAAAAAGCCTACAAAGCAAGCGAGAAGCAGAGACATCATGCTGCCCAGCAGAATGCCAATCCAGGGCGTGACCCCCAGGCGTGTGTAGAGCAGCACGCAGGTATACTGGCCAACGCCCAAAAAGGCGACATGCCCCAGAGAGAGCTGTCCGGCGAAGCCACACATCACGTTCCATGCGCTGGCGATGCAGGAATAATAAGCCACGTTAATCAGGATATCAAGATAATACTTGTTCTCCACGGTGAGACCGATGAGAAAGACCGCTGCAACAATGAGACATACAATGCGGTCACGCGTCTGCGCAGATATGTTTTTCATCGTTTTCATGAGCGCTTTACCTTCTTCATATTAAATCCGGAGAATAAGCCCTGCGGTCGGACCACCAGCACCAGGAGGAACACCACAAAGTAAACCACTTGACGCAAATCGGCTCCGAGATAAAATCCGCTGACGGTTTCGCAAATGCCGATGAGCAGAGCGCTGAGCAAGGCTCCCTGCAAGTGGCCGAGGCCGCCGAGCACAACCGTGACCCATGCGATGAGGTTATACCCCGAGCCCACGGAGGGCGTCACCGGGTAAACCGACATCATGAGGCTGCCGGAGATGCAGGCCATGGTGACACCGAGGCAGAAGGTGATGAGGTCAACCTTGCCGACGGGGATGCCCATCAAGCAGCTGGCATGCCGGTCTTCACCCACGGCGCGCATGGCGCGCCCCATGCTCGTGAACTGAATGAAGCACAAAAACACGGCGGTGATGCACAGCGCAATGACAAAGGTGATGAGCAGGCCGGTGGAAATAAAGATTTCTTGCACTTGAATACTGCCGGAGAGCGCATTGGGCACAGACTTATAGTCCGATTTGTAAAACAAAAGCATAACGTTTTGCAATACCATCGAAAGCCCCAGGGTAAGTAAAATTTGATTGAGCGTGTTGCCCTGCCCGATGGTTAGGCGGGCAAACAGGAAAACAACCACACCCAGCGCCGCAGCGAACAGGGTGACAATTGGCCAGGACAGGTAGGAATTCACGCCCCAATTCTGATAACAGATAAAGGCCATGTACATTCCAACCATAACAAAATCGCCGTGAGCGAAATTTAAGAATTTTGAAACTCCAAGCATCAGAGACAATCCCACGCTGAGCAAAGCATAAATGCCGCCTAGAAGGATGCCGGACACAATCAGCTGTAAAAGCATTCCCCTACTCCTCCATTTGCTTGCATATCGACAGGACGGGTTTCCCGCCCTGCGAACGAACATCTGTTTATTTGTGGAACGGGTAGCTCCCGTGTGCGAAGCTACCCATTCCAGCATTATCTTCCTGTTATACGAGTGCTAAATTAGCGCTGATTCCACGGCACCATGGGAAGGTTGGTGGGCTCGCGCACGGCCAGGAACTCGGGGAATACGGTCTCGAGCTTGCCCTCGTTCCACTGCATAGCAGCGATTACGCAGCGCTCGTTCTGGCCGTTTTCAGCGAACTTCACGCCGGCGCCCGTGGGCAAGGTGCCCTCGGGGATGTCGATGGCCTTTGCTGCGGCAATCAATGCGTCCAGGTTGTCCACATCGCCGGCGACGGCGATGACGTCATTGAGCAGAACCCAGGTTGCCTGCCAGCCGAGATAGCCGACGGTGGTGGGGGGGAAGCCCATCTTGGCTTCAAAGCGAGCGCTGAACTCCTTGACGAGCTCCTGCATTTCGGGAGCCAGATTCTCGATGGCCGGTGCGTTGGTCGGGTCGAGGTCAATCCAATCCTGTGCGTCGGCACCCAGTGTCTGCGGGAAGGCGGCGGCGCCGTAGCCGGAGCCGATGCCGAGGAAGATGCGGGGCACATAGTTTTGAACCTTCATGTTCTGCACGATGTTGATGCCGTCATTGATATAGGAGGTTGCAATCACGACGTCGGGGTCTGCGCTCTTCATCTGCATCACGATGGGTGTGGTGTCAGAGGTAGTGGCATCATAGAGCTCATTGAGCACAATTTGGATGCCCTCTGCGGCGCAGTAACGCTCGATACCAACGGCAAGGGACTTGCCGAAGTCGCCGTTTTCGCTGATGATGCCGATGGTGAGGGTGTCCTTGCCGATGCCGATGGTTGCAGCCATCTGCTCGGCCAGCGTTGCGGCCTTGACGCCGAACTCAGAACCGGATACGTGCACGCGGAAAACGGATTTGTAGCCCTGCTCGGTCAAACGATCCAGCACGGAGACATTTTCCCACCAGAACACGCCGTTGCGGTCTGCGATGCTGGCGGCAACTTCCACGATGGAACTGCCGTAGCAACCGGTGATGAGGGTCAGCTTTTCATTTTGAATCAAGCGGGTGATTTCGGTCTGTGCGGTTGCGGCATCGGGGATGTCCGCCTCAACGGCCTCAATCATGCGCCCGTCGACACCACCGCGTTCGTTGAACATCTCGATGGCGATCATACAGCCTGCCTGATCGTCTGCGCCGGTGACGGCGAGGTTGCCGCTGGCGGGGTTAACCACGCCGATGCGGATGGGGTCGGTGTTTGCCACCGGGGGAGGGGCTGCCGTGGGGGTGCCGGCGGTGGGAGGGGCTGCTGACGGAGCCGGTGCGGGGGCGGGTGAAGAACACGCTGCCATGCCGAGTACTAGAACCGCTGTTAGGAAAATTGCCAATAACTTTTTCATAACTTCCTCCATTTCCATATTTAGCTGTTTAGGCTAGATACCAAGATACGCCTTGCTCAGTTCATCGTTGGCAAGCAATTCCCGTCCGGACCCCGACATGGTGATTTTCCCACTTTCCATGACGTAAGCCATGCTGGACATGCCAAGTGCCTGCTTCACGTTTTGCTCAACAAGGAATATTGTTACCCCTTCGTGCAGGATATTGCGAATGATTTCAAAAACCTGTGACACAATGATGGGTGCCAGCCCCAGAGAGGGTTCGTCCAGAATCAGCAGCGCCGGGTCTGCCATCAGGGCCCGGGCGAGGGCGCACATCTGCTGCTCGCCGCCGGACATGAGTCCCGCCGCCTGACTTCTGCGCTCTGCCAGGATGGGGAACATCTCCAGCACCCGCTTCATGTTTTGCTCTTTTTTGCTCCTGGCGCGCTTGGAGTATGCGCCGAGCAGAATGTTTTCGTAGACAGAGATGGTGGGGAAGAGCCGCCGTCCCTCCGGACATTGAATCAGACCCATTTCCACTCTCTTTTGGGGGGACATTTTCGTGATGTCCGTACCAAGAAATTCGATTTTTCCGCCCCAGGCGCTGTTCACGCCGCTGATGGCGTTGATGAGCGTGGACTTCCCTGCGGCGTTGGAGCCGACAAGCCCCGTCACCGTGCTCTGCGCAACATGCAACGATACATCGAAAAGAATCTGGCTCTCTCCGTATCCAGTGGATAAATCAGTAACTGCTAACATCATAATCCTCCCCCAGATAAGCTTTGATGACATCCGGATTTTTCACGACCTTCTCCGGCGTGTCGTGCGCAATCATTTTTCCGTTGTTGAGGATGACGACGTTTTGAGAAAGCTCCATAATGCATTTCATCTTGTGCTCGATAATCAAAATGGTCAAGCCGGACTGGTGAATCTTGCGGATGATTTGAACCAGATTGTCGGTTTCCTGCGGGTTTAATCCGCCCATGACCTCGTCAAGCAAAATCATCTTCGGCTCGGTGGAGAGGATGCGGGCGATTTCCAGCCGCTTTTTAATGGCGAGCGGCAGGTTTTTGGGCAGAGCATCCTTGTGGGGCAGGATTTCAAGCAGCTCCATAATCTCCATCGACTTTTCAATGGCTTTGCTTCTGGCAGGATGCCGCTGGAATGCGCCGACCATGACGTTTTCCATCGCCGATATGTTGTTAAACGGCTTTGAAATCTGAAAGGTGCGCACCAGACCATAGTCTGCGATTTTCGAGCTGGTGAGGTTGCTGATGTTCTTTCCGTCAAACACCACTTCGCCGGCGGAAAGGGGAAAAACGCCCGAAATCAAGTTGAAAAGAGTCGTCTTTCCCGAGCCGTTTGGCCCAATGAGCCCAACGACACCATGCTCGGGCACGTCAAAGGTCACATCTTGAACCGCCGTCAGCCCGCCGAAATTTTTCGTAACGCCCTTAATTGAAAGCAAGGATGCTCACTCTCCTCTACACTCGTGTGATAATCTGCTCAGCCTTGAGCGGATGTCACTTATTTCAACGTGTTTGTGATGTCTGTAAAGATAATGCCCAGCGCATGTGCGCCTGCGTCCGGATAGCCGATGCTCCGTGCGCCCACAGTGCCTGCCCGACCCATTCTGGCGACGATGCTCTCGGTGCTCTTGGCACCCTCGACGGCTGCTGCGGCACCGGCTGCGAAGGCCTTTGCAAAGCCGTCGCCTGCTGCGGCCGAGGCGCTCCACGCCTCGGCGCAGGGAACCAGTGCGTCAATCAAGGTTTTGTCACCCACGGTGGCACCCCGACCAAAAGAGCGCTCGCCCATGGCTTGAATCCCGGCCACGGCGGCGTGGAGCATGGCGGCGAAGTCGGCTACGCTCAGCTCGGTCTTGCCCTCGGTGCTCTTGGCTGCGGAGCGGAAAGCCGAACCCCAAATCGGGCCGGATGCGCCGCCGCAATGCTCCATGATAATCATGGAACACTCGTTGAGGAAGCCGCCGATGCTCAGAGCGTCCTTGTCAAGAATGCTCTGCCACTCGGTTTTGAGCTGGCGGAAGCCCTTTGCCACGCTCATGCCGAAGTCGCCGTCACCCGCATGGGAATCCAGCTCGCAGAAGGGTACTTCGTTTTTGATAATCGACACGCTCATCTGGTCAACGAGATGCAGCATGTTTTCTAAGCTCAAGGCCTTGCCAATCACGGCATACTCTGCGGGCAGCTCGGCGGCGACGCTGTGTGCGCTCTCCTCGGCGGTGGCCGGGAAGGAGCTCTGGGGCGTGACCACCTCGACAGGGCCGCTCACCTTGAGTCCGGGTGCTTCGCACACTTCGTTCAAAAGAGCCTCCAGCTCGGGTTCGCCGTTCAAATCCAGCAGGGAGACGGAAGCGCCGGACATGTCGATGCTGGTCATGAAGTTGCCGACGAAGGTGCGAACCAGCGTGACGCCGCGCATACCGAGCTCAGCGGAAACCTCGCTGTTGAGCAGGTAGAGCTCCATTAGGGGCGTTGCGCCGAAGCCGTTGACCAGCAGGGCCACCCGGCCACCGTTGTTGGTTTTGATGTGCAGGTCGTTGCACAGAGAGCCAATCATGCGTCCGGCCAGCTCGTGGGCGTCAATGATGGTCTCCCGGCGGATGCCGGGCTCGCCGTGGATGCCCACGCCGTATTCCATCTCGTTTTCCTCGAGGGTGAAGGTCGGGCTGCCCTTGGCGGGCACGGTGCAGGACGTGAGGGCGAAGCCGATGGTGCGCACCTTTGCCGCAGTGCGCTCGGCGAGCGCTTTTACCTCGGCAAGGCTTTTGCCCTGCTCAGCGGCCGCACCGGCGATTTTGTGTACAAACACGGTTCCGGCGACGCCGCGGCGGCCGACAGTGTAGAGGCTGTCCTCGACGGCGACATCGTCGTCTACCTTGACGTAGTCTACCTCGATGCCGTCCTCGGCAGCCAGATAGGCCGCATTTTGGAAGTTCATCATGTCGCCGCTGTAGTTTTTGATAATCAGAAGCGTACCTTTGTCGCTCTCGGTCTCCTTGATGGCCTGATAGACTTGAATTTGCGACGGAGAGGCAAACACATCGCCGCAGACGGCGGCATCGAGCAGTCCCTTGCCGATGAAGCCGGCGTGTGCGGGCTCATGTCCGCTGCCGCCACCGCTGATCAAAGTGACCTTGTTTTTGTTGAGCGCCTTTTTCTTGATGACCTTGTACTTGGCCACGAGCTCCAGCTCGGGATGGGCCAGCACAATGCCGTTGCACATGTCGGGAACAGCCGTCTCAACGGAAGTGAGTATCTTCTTCATGGCTTACCCCCGGTTCGCTTTATAAGATGCGCCGATTTTGTCGGCAGTCTTGATTGCAGCCGCAACGGCCTCAACACGGATGGGGAAGGGCATGGCATGGATGGATTCCTCGGGGATGCAGGCCTTTTCTGCCACTTCCATCAGCTCGGCGTCGGAGATGCTGTCCACGCCGATGTCGGCAAGACATACCGGCAGGCCGACGGAGAGGCAGAAGTCCAATACTTCATTGAGCTCTTCGGTGGGTGCATTTTCCAGCACGAGTTGGGCGATGGTGCCGAAGGCGACCTTCTCGCCGTGGTAGAAGTGGTGCGCATCTTCCAGAATGGTGAGGCCATCGTGGATGGCGTGAGCACCGCCCAGTCCGGCGCTTTCAAAACCGAGGCCGGAGAGGAGGATGTTGGCCTCAACAATGTTCTCCAGCGCCGTGGTGACCACGTTACTCTCGCAGGCGGCTTTCGCCTTGGCGCCGTCGGCAATCAAGGTCTCGTAGCAGAGCTTTGCCAGCGCCAGTGCGGTGTTGGTGCCCTTGGCAGGCGGGCAGTCGCCGTTGAGTGCGCCGCAGGGCAGTCCGGCGTTGACATTGGAATAGGATGCCGCAGTTGCGCGGGCTTCAAACCAGGTGGACAGCGCATCGCCCATGCCGGAGACAAGGAAACGAACCGGCGCATGGGCGATAATCTGCGTGTCGATGAGAACCACGCTGGGGTTCTGGCTGAAGTAAGCGTAGTCGTCAAAGGCACCGTCGGGAGTATACAAAACCGCCGAATGGCTCGTGGGCGCATCGGTGGCGGCAATGGTGGGAACGATAATCACGGCGTTGCCCTCGGCCACGCACTTGGCGGTGTCGATGGCCTTGCCACCGCCGAGGCCGATGGTGCAGGCGCAGTTTTGGGTCTGCGCCAGCTGCTTCAAGCGGGCAACCTCTTCACGGGAGCACTCTCCGCCGAAGTTGCTCTCGACAAAGGTGATGTTATACTTTTTTGCGGTTTCATCCAGCTGGGCTTTCACCCGGGCCACATCGTCCTTGTGGGCAATGAGCAGTGCGGAGTTTCCGAAGCCTTTGACAAAATAACCGAGATTGACAAGCTCGCCCTCGCCTTGCACATACCTTGTAGGACAAATAAAAGCTTTTCTCATTCGAATCGATTCCTTTCTTTCATTGCAGTCATTGCAGATTTTTTACACGACTATTGTGGTTAGCAAAGGGCTCCGGAGGGGTGACATGGCATGTTAAACAAAAATCAATAGGCCTTTTCTTGGTTTTATAAGCAACTTCACTATAATTGCATTATATCTTGTGTCGCCATAAAAAGCAGTGGCCGCTGTTGTGCAATTTTGTTATGTTCGAATCGTATTTTATTGCACAAATAATTGAAAATTGTACTTTTTTTCCTGCTAAATTTGCTACTATCTCGCTGTGCACTTCGATATCCCCCTCCCATGGGACCATGCGCTTCGGCGGTGCCATGGGCGATTTTGGGGTGAAAAAAGCCCTCTCGCATGGCTGCGAGAGGGCGTCATTTGGCGCAACGAGTCGGGTTGGCCATTTTGTGAAGCTATGTATCATTTGTCTGTCCTCCGGCGCAAAAATACCGGCTAGATAGACTCTCTGCAAAAGGCCCGATATTTCGAAGGCGTAATACCTTCGTATTTTTTGAAGGTTTTGATGAAGTGGGCGGAATCGCTAAAGCCCACGTCCATGCCGATTTCAGAAACGCTCTTGCCCGTGAGCTCCAGCAGCTGCTTTGCCCAGTCAATTTTGCTGCGCAGGACATAGATGGAGAAATTTTCGCCCGTCTCCTTTGCGAAGAGGCGGCTGAAATAGCTCGGGCTGATGTGGCACAGCGCAGCCATTTTGTTGAGAGAATGGCTCTCGTTTTTGTGCTCGGAGATGTACTGGAAAGCGGGCTGGAGTATCTTGTTTGACGCCTTGTTGTTCTTTGCAATCACAGTTTTTTGGATGTGTGTGTCGGTGATGATGCGGTTGATGTTGTCCTTGATGCTCTCCAGCGTTCGAATGGGGTACTCGGACAGGTCACCGATGCCGAGGGCGAGGTTGTTGAGGAACACATTGCTCTCCCGCATGGAGTAGGCGAGGTTTTTCTCGATGGCCTCGCTGACGATATAATTGCACAGATGGAAAATCATATTCACCGACATGTTGATACGCTCAAGGGACATGAGGGGGATTTCGTTGTAATATTGATTGTACTGCTTGGCCTCTTTTTCCAGCTTTTTCTTGCTGGAAAAAATGCAGATGGGCTCGAGCTGCTGCATTTCCTCGGGGGACAAAAACACCTCGCCCGCCATAATTGCGCCCATATATTTGCCGTTGACCAGAATCGGAATTGCAGCATCGACGATGTTGTAGTGGCACAAATAGATGTATGGCTTGTTCAAGCGGGAGGCCTCCAGCCCGCCTCTGGAGTCGCATTTTTCGCAATGCCGCGACAGCTCTCCGTTTTGACGCACCAGCCCGCAGAAGTTTTGACGGCCGCTGTGCGTCGTGATGGGAACACCCTTGTAATCAACAGTGATAATCGCCATTCCCGTAATTTGAGCGAGCGAATTTTGGAGAATTTGCCACTTCTCCTCGTCAAAAATATCCAGCAACAGTTGGTGGTCGTTTTTCATGTAGATACCCTCTTCTTAAAAACAGCTCCAATTCGAATGTTGAATAATTATCGATAATTTTTAGATTGCTCTAAGAAAAGTATAACTTTTCTGTTCAAAAAGTGCAAGCGTTTATTTCTGGAAATTCTGTGCCTCCAAAAACCAATACGGCCGAAAGCACGCAAACCACAGCGCAAACGCCTTCGCTTTGCGAGCCGAAGAGCTGCGGGAGAGCGCCGGATTCAGCATGGCTTCGCCTGCCGCTTTTTGCGGAATTTTGCGTGTCATCGCCAGTGATAAAATG
>JGI994J12354_10002559_pt1 | contig 17595 bp, 14 predicted proteins | sample IntmicLarv3ML3BL_FD_12354 | JGI IMG/M metagenome (IMG submission 12354) | reverse complement strand
GGGGAAATGACAGTAGCAGAACTGATAAAAAATACGGGATTAACAAAGTCTACATTGTACAGACGATTGAGGGAACACAGTAAAATTGAATAAAAGTGTTTCGAAAAGTACACGTTTTGAACTAATTATATTTTCTAAGAAATAATATCATATGTTTCTGTTTTTAGAAATATATTTCTAAAAAATTAATTTTTTCATTCATTATTATTGTTGTAAATTCATTCTCAAAACGTGTACTTTTTGAGAATGAATAAAGAGATTATTGGTCGATGATAAAGCAAAGGAGATGGGCTTATTGCAATCAGTTATAACAAACTGTGGAAAATATTGATTGATTAAAGGAATGAACAAAACACAGCTATGTCAGGCTTTCGACGTAAGTACAGGCACAATATCAAAATTAAGAAAAAACGAGCAAATCTTTATGGATGCGATGCAGAAAATATGTAAAGTTTTTAGATTGTGACATAGGCGACATTGTAGAAGTGGTCGATGCTGACAATGCGGGTTCTAAAACAGAAAGAGAGGAATAACGATGGCAAACCCAATCAGAGGAATATCAGAGGTAATTAAACTTGATCCCGCAAAAGGATATTCGCCCGATATGCTCGTGTGGAAATTTCCAGAGGAAGATTTTAATGCGACATCGCAATTAATCGTCGATGAAACACATGAAGCAATTTTGGTCATCAACGGTAATGCCGCCGACCTATTTGGGCCTGGACGTCGGACTCTTTCGGTTCCCAACATTCCATTGGCAAGAAAATTAATTGAAATCCCAACCGACGACAAATCTCCGTTCCCCTGCAAAGTGTTCTTCATAAATAAAGTCCATCAAATGGATTTGCTATGGGGAACATTCGGTGCGATAACACTTGAAGATCCGCTGTATGATATTTTCATGCACGTTATGGCAAACGGAAGTATGAGCGTAACAGTAGAGGATACAAGGAAGTTCATTCTTAAATTAGTGGGTTTCCGTGATAAATTTGATCCGGAATCACTGGTTCAGAAATTCCGGGGCGTTATTTCTTCTCATGTCAAAGACTGCATTTCAAAAATCATGATCAACGGTATGTTGAGCTACTTTATGATTAACGCTAATGTTTTTGAATTGAGCGGCGTTATCAAAGAGCGACTCGATAGTGTTTTTGATGAATATGGCATCATGATTCAATACTTTAATATTGAAACCGTTGATGTTCCAAAAGAAGATTACGAAGCCGTGACAAAAGCAAAAGAACGGCGTTCTGGTAGACTTATTGAAGGTTATACTTGGCAGGAAGAACGGCAAATGATGATCTCAGAAAAATTTGCTGGAAACGAAGGTACGATGGGTAACGTTGGCGGAGCAATGGGCGGTTTTATGATGGGAAGCGCATTCGGTGGCAGTATTACCGACATTGCAAAAGGTGCATTAGACCCTTCAAAAATTCCGACAAAAAAACCTCCGAAAGATACAACAGGAACATCAAAACCCATGGGGGGCGCAGGAGGAAGTCCATTTAGTGTTGATGATTTTTTCAAACCAAAAACAGAAATAAACTCCGATGCTCAATCAGGCAGTTCTGATGATATAGGGAAATGTTCAAAGTGTGGTGCCGAAATGCCCGAAAATGCAAAGTTCTGTCTTGAGTGTGGTGAAAAAACTGAACTGCCACGCGGCATCAAATGCTCTCAATGCGGAGAAATAACACCAGCAGGTAAATTTTGTTTGCATTGCGGCAATCCAATGGCACGGAAATGCCCTAAATGCGGTACGGATGTTCCTGCTAACGGTAAATTCTGCCTTGAATGCGGCGGAAAACTCTGAGAGGTGAAATAATATGAAAAAACAAAAAAATCTATTGCTAACAGGTTTGATTTACGTAATCTTGCTTGGCGTATTCAATATGTTGGTGTTTTTGATTTTCAAAACCCATACCAGCGTATTTTGGATAAGCTACAGTTTTATGACGCTGGCGTTTGCGGTTCAATTCGTGGCGTTATTCCTTTCGTTTTTCAAAAAGTCTGATGTGGAGACGGTTTTCTTTGGAATGTCGCTGGTCTCGTTCTCTGTCTACTATTTGATAGCAGAGTTGTGTGTGGGCGCCGTATTCATGATATTCCAAGAGATTGGAACAACTATACCGATTATCATCCAGGTCGTCCTGCTTGCGGTATTTTCAATTATTGCAATCATAGCGATAATGGCGCGTGATGCGGTCCAAGAAATTGGTGATACAGTAAAGCAAAAAGTCGTACAGCTTAAATCCGTAAGGGTTGACGTTGATATGCTTCTTGAAGGTTGCTCTGATGCTGAGTTAAAGACAAAACTGAGAAAATTATCGGAAACCATTAAATATGCTGATCCGATAACGAACGATGCGATTGCCGATGTCGAGCAGCGCATCCAACAAAATGTATCCGAGCTTCGTATTTACTGTGAAAATGACGAAATCGAAGAAGCGAAAAAGACTTGTTCGTCTTTGGAAATGCTCTATGTAGAGCGTAATAGAAAGCTGATTATTTCAAAGTAATATTTTTCAAGAGAGGGGTGGTGGAGAATTGGCTGTCAGCTATGGTGCTCTCAAATGCACAGAATGTGCGGGTAAAAAATTTGATTACATAAAAGAAGAAAAAGCGTGGAAGTGTTTATACTGCGGAGCTCTTAATCGCCGCGCTGAAGACCCGGTTGTTTTTTCTCTTAAAAATAATGTTAGACAAGTTATTCTCGACGTGGCGTACCGCCGTTTAGATAGTGCCGAACAAAACTTGGTGCAATGCGAAAAAATTGATTCAAGGCATGTCGGTACCCTGATAGCAAAAATAGCTTACCAAATGATTAAAGCCATTACTCCGGGTGCCTGTCCGCAAGCGGAACTTCGAGCTTTGTTTTCACAGCTTAAACGAGATTATGAAGCTCTCCAAGCGATTGATAGTAAGGTCACAGGTGATGAAGAGGCCTTATATGAGTTTTTTGACGCTGCCGATGTGTATGCGACCTTGCTGCTTGTGTACGATTCATTAAACGATTCTATTCGCCGCGATTATGTGGCTGGCATGATGAAAGCTGCTGAAGTATATGCAAAGGAACCGAATAAAAATCTGTTGAGTTATGCGTTGAAGAACGAACAATTTGATTTGATTGACGACATTATGAGCAACCCGGATAATGTAGAACCGAGCTATGCTCTTGCCGAACTTTTACAAAAATATCCCGACAATAAAAATAAAACTAAAAACATTGAAACGTTGATAAAGACTCAAACATTCAAAAACGAAGACAAAAAAATCCTTGAAGGCTACCTTGTGGATTCAAGCGATTCTTTATTTACAAAAGGGGAAGTTGTCATCTTTGCCTATTCCGCAAATGTGAAAATTAGTTTAGAAGTAATCATATCTTATCTTCTGTCCAAAGCGGACGAAGAAACGGTGGATGCTGTCTTGTGCCAAGTTTGCAGTTCAAGACTTAATGATGAGGAAGCTTATAAAATAGTTGAATTCGCAATAACCGTGAATAACCCTGCTGTCGCTGTTGCTGTTTTTAATGTACTGAAGGAAACAGATCAGTATCTTTTGCTACCTTCGAAATATTTTATTTCATTGTTGTCTCGAACTGATTTATCTGCCTCTGATAAGGGCGCTCTTCTAAAAAAGATGTTTGAATTCAACGTCGCTGCAAAATCAAAAGACGCAATTATTAGTAATTATCTTTGTTTCAATAAAGACGCAGAGGAAATTCGCGTTGAGGTCATCCCTGTTTTATTAGGCATGGTTACACTAATCCAAACTAATACCGTTGAAAGCTATGTATTGAATGTCAATACGGACGGAGAAAACAAACTGGGCATTGTTGAGCAGATATTTGCCTTAGACCTTAATATGAGTTTCTTCAATGACCTGCTTGTGAAGTACATGAATAGCACAATGGACACAAATAAAGTAAAAAATAAAATCGTTACATTCTTGACAGGTAAAGGTTTGAAAATTGATCCGAAAGCATTGATAGATTACATATGCAATTCGACCGTTTCAGCAGACGATAAAATCACTTTTGTTAAAAAAATGCTTTTGAACGGGACTCAATTGCGCGGTGACGCAGTGAATATTTACTTGGAATCTATAAGCACCAGACAATTCAATTCGGAGTTATTCGCGTTGATCGTCGGCTCTTCCAGTAACATAAGCGAAAAAGCTTTGTCGAAATATTTGTTGTTTTGCAAAGACAGTGATTCGTTTAAATTAAAGAATTTCACCTCTTTTACAAAGAAATGCCATAAAAATGCAACTGACATTCGGTGCGAAGCCGTGTGTTGTGGTCAAAAAATCAGCGGAAATCTTTTGCCAGTATATGTATTAAGCTCTCCTGACTCTGTCAACGTAACTAAGGAGATTTCTGATTTCTTAATAGGAAACAAGGCTAAACTTAACACAGACATTTCTACTTCGGGCATGGGAACAATCAAATTAAAAAAGTTTGTTTCTGCGAATCAGAATGATCTCAATCCTGTAACAAGCCAAATTTGCACAGCTTATAAAATAAAGCACTAACAAATTTAATTAAAGGAAGGAGTGTGAACTGCAATTATAAAAACAATAACTAGTGGCGATGAATGCTTTCATTGTTATGCGCACGTTACATAGTATAAACGAAAAAATGTGAATTGGAGAATTATTATGAAAATTGATAAAATTTTACTGTTAGTATTTTTTGCACTGTTGGTGATTGCCGTTATCTGTATGGGAAACGGTGCAGTTGGCACAGGATTTACTATTCTTATTATTGCTATCATTGAGGGTTTTGTAGCTTGGCGTGTTTGGATTTCTAAGGTTCTTCGCCACGATGTTATGCAACTGAGCTCTCAATATTCCCAAGAGGAAATATTGAGAACTGCTGAAAGCGCATTTATTTCAGCAAAGTGGAAAAGTGCGGTTGGCCCTGGTCAAATTAATTATAAGTGGAGTAAACTTGGAGGCTTAGTTTCGGGAGCCGTATTGTCTGTGACACTGCAAAGTAAATATAATAACACCTGCGAAATAGACGTGTGGATGTCAACCCACAGCAAGGATAAATATGGTCAGCCGAAAAATGCGGGGCAGATCATTAAGATGAAAGATCGAGTATTGACGGCGGTTGCAAAATACGCTGAGTGATTATTTGCTATAAACAGTGAGCGGAAAATAGGGAGGTGCAATATGTCAAACCTGAAAAATAAGAGTACAAGCTACGGATTGGTAGAAATTCGTGATTCTTCAATTAGTAGGTGGTATGCGTTGTACATAAATGGAGAACTTAAGGAACAATCCGCAGACCTAAACTATATTCAAAGTCAATATGACAAGTATTAAAGTGACACAACATGATAACGAAGTTCTAATTATTTCGTTACGACGTTGTAGGGATTAAATGCGAGTGCCTTTAATTGGAAATTTTGAGGCCAATGCAAGGCGAACCGAACCGATTCACCCATACTCATTATTATCAAGAATCACAGATTATTGAAGTCACAAAATTAGTCAAAGGAGGAAAGTTTGCAATGGTAAAATCAATGGCTTTGGTAAACGGTCAGCACATAGGCATGGCGATTGCGGAAGTAACAGCTATTCCGTTTTACGAGCTATATGATAAAGATATGGAACGCGCTAATAATCTGAACCAAGTCTTGTTCACTCAGCTTGTTTCGGCGTTCCATAGAAAAGTTGAAGCAAACTTCGCCGCCCTTGAATTGCTCTGGCAAAGCGTAGCGGTCGAAAATCAAACTTACAAAGCGCAAGTAAAATTATATGTTATAGTTAGGAAAATTGGTGCAGACGGAAGTGCAGTAAAAGCTTCTGTTAATAACATGATGCAAAGCATTAAAAATGATTTGGAAGATAAAAACTTCGCCGTTTTCGTTCTTTCATCTTCAAAGGAACTTGATGAGTTCGAGCAATCATTGAGGCAAATAAGCATCGATAAAACGCTCTCGGTAGCCAAACGCGAAAAAGCTGTAACCAACGCAATGTCGGCTAATGGTTGTATGTATTATAGCGATGTTTTATGTCCTAACGAAAATATGAACACTGTATCCATTTCTAACGCCTTGACCCAATACCCCAATAGCGCAATTTCCATGCAAATTATCCCTACGGCATATACCTCCCAAGAAGTATATGCCGTGGAAGAAAGCAAAAACTTTTTAAATCATTATGTCAGCAACATTCGGTATGCGCAGGGTATCCGAGTAAATGCAAACACGCAAATGATTGTGGATGCCTATGATTACTATTCAAACGCAAACAACGAACAGCTATTTTATTATAACTTCGTCATATATTCATCGCTTAATAGTGCGGTTGATCTTGCAAATAAGCTAATCAATGTCACAGAAACAAGCGATAAAACAACGGCAGATGGTCTTGAAGTTACGGACATTTCTGCTTTCGGGCTATCGCCTACCTTGAATCTTTTTGCGAATCCGTGGCTTGTCAGTGAGGTGTTGGTAAATAAAGCACGTGAGCAGGGTTTTTGGGGCATGAAAAACGCTCCTCAACATTTCATTCGTTTCAAGCAACTAATTACCACAAGAGAACTGAGATCTATTTTCAAACTCCCGATGGATGATGGGAAGGTCATAGGATTAGAAGTAAAAAAAATTCTTAGCAATAGAGAAAAACTGCACCAGAGCATTATTTCAGAGGGGAATTTCAAGGTAGGTGTTATTAAAAATGCTTCCAAGTCGTCAGATGAAAATGCGGCTCATGCTGGTATTTCACTTAATGACTTCACGAAACATGGTTTGATCGTTGGTATGCCCGGTTCAGGCAAGACGAATTTTTCTTTGGGTCTGCTATTGCAATTTTGGAATGACTTTAAAATTCCGTTTCTGGCAATAGAACCGACTAAAAACGAATACCGCTCCTTGATTGATAACATTCAGGATTTGCAAATTTTCACTCCCGGGAAGAGCAACATCTCCCCATATATAATTAACCCGTTTCTGCCACCCAAAGGCGTTACAGTTGAAAGTTATGTGCCTAGCCTTATGACGGCGTTCAAGGCGGCGTTTTCGATGCCCAATCCTTTACCGGATATTTTCCTCGCCTCGATCAACGAATGTTACAATGAGTATGGTTGGAAACCCGACAGTACGATTGAGGAAAAAACCGTTCAAAAATTTGGTTTATATGAATTTATCAAAGTTTTTAAGCGGCGCATTCAAAACATGGACTATAAAGGCGATGTCAAGTCAAATATGGAGAGTGCCGGTGTTGTCCGCTTGGTTAGTTTGATTGAACAGAACAGTAGTATTTACGATAATATACATACTATACCCATTGAAGATTTACTACAAAAACCGACTGTTATCGAATTGAACGCCATCAACAATAAAGAACAGAAGTCATTGATTATGGCGTTGTTGCTTATCTTGATTTGCGTTTATACCAAAAACAACGTGGCCGGTGACGGCGAACTTAAGAATGTAATGCTTATTGATGAAGCCCATGTTCTTTTAACGGGCGGCGGCTCTAAAGGTGAAGAAAGCGCCGATTCGCAGGGTTCAACGATTGAGGCACTGGAAGATATGATTGCGGAAATCCGCTCCTACGGAACGAGCATCATCATTGCCGATCAGTCCCCCACCAAAGTCGGACGGAGCATTGTTGCCAACACGAATGTAAAAATCATATTTAAATTAGTTGAAAAAGAAAACAAAAATGCGATTTCCACGGCTACCAATATGACGGAAGCCGATTACGATATACTTGGACGCTTGGGCGTCGGCGAAGCGATGCTCCACTACGGCAGAGTTTATACCCCTTTACATATTAAAACGTATAATGTTCTTGACAGAGCGAAAATACGCCCCGTCATTTTCGACGTGGAAATAGCGGCACTATCTACATACTGGCAAGGACACGCAGATTTATTGATTCCCCATATTGAATGCGGATATAACAGCGAGTGCAGGCATGATTGTGATTTCAAAGTGCGAAACAACGCTGACTTCCTTGCAACCCGCCTTAAGAACTCGCTCCTCCCCCGAATCCAAGACAGGGTTGAATTTATTAAAACTCTGCAGGGACTCGGTACCCATTTAAAAGAACTACTGGCTGAAAACCCAAACATTATATTCAGTTGGCACTTATATAACTGCGTGAAAATCAAATTTTTACGCAAAGTTATGCTTGAAAAGGATTTCGGTATTTCCAAAACCGATTATAGGAAAATACTCGAAAACCCGAAGTTCTTAAAACGAACGGAGGGAGATGCCGTTCATGAGTGACGATTACGACAGCGGATTTGACGGCGGATTAGACATATCCTTTGATGGCAGCACCGTGGACACTTCTTTTGATGTCGATTCCGTAATGGATGCAGGTGCTGATGATTTTGCGCAATTTGAAGCACCCGTGGAAATCGATGAGCCGACAAGTCAAATACTTGAAATGCCAGAAACGGAGGAGTCTGTTAATCAAATCCTCGAAACGCCGGAAGTTGCTACTGAGGATTTATCGGATGTCAACTCTATCACGGATGGCGGTTCTGAACAATTTGATGAAGACCCCGCAAAAATCCTCAAGCAGGATGAGTTTGATTTGTTGCAAGCGGGATACAATAACACAAACGACATTTTAGATGCCAAAATAGACGATTATCATGATAAAGGTTATTCAGAAGAAGAAATTGCCAATCAAATTACAAAAGATAAATGGGAAGAACAACAGAATTTTTTAAATGATGCTTTCCCCGGACAAGATGTGTTCCCTCATGTCTTTAATGGATTTGAAGAAAATGGTGCGCAAGATCGAATTGATGAAATCAATCAATCTGAGGCGTTGAATGAACTGATTTCAAATAACGAAAGTTCTTCAGATAATTCATCTGATGTTGATGTAATAATGGATGTCGGTGCTGATGATTTTGGTCAATTTGAGGCAACTAATGAACCTGTTGAAATGCCTGTGGTTGACGAGACGATGGAAGCACCGACAGAAGTTGAATCCGATAATACAGAAATTTTGGAAGTCGATGTTCCGGTGGATGAATTTCCTGCGGTTGAAGAATTGCCGGAAACGCCGACCGAAACGGAATCCGAAAATATAGAAGTTTTGGAAGTTGACGAACCGCCAACCAATGATGTCTCGGCTGATGAATCTCCTGTGGCTGAAAAATTGCCGGAAACGCCGACCGAAACAGAATCCGATAATGTAGAGGTTTTAGAAGTCGAGGAATCGACCAGCAGGGATATTCCCGTCGAAGAAACGCTTGTGGCTGATGAATTGTTTGATACACAATCAGAAACAGATGGTAGTGCGCCCACGGAACAAATCCTTGAAACACCCGAGGTAGAAGAAATCCCGAATGTTGAAAACATAAAAGAATGGTTGGGTGACATTAACCCTAATTATGTCGCAGATGAAATTGGCTCTCCTTATCATGTGAATTGTGGTTCTTGTGCTTTGGCAACATTGCAAAAATTTGAAGGAAACGACGTGGCGGTTGCAAGCACAGAAACATTATCCACAGAAGAAATGAATGCAGGGACGGGTATGGAGCAAGTGGAAATGACACCAGAAGCTATGGAAAAATATATGATTAAACAAGGAGCGGGTAAAATGTATGTTGTGGGTTTTGATCGTGCGCCGGATGAATTCGGAGTCCCCACTGACGGCCATTGGTTTAACGCTTACAATGATAATGGCAAGATTGTTGCTATTGACAGTCAAAATAACAGCGCTTATGATTGGCCTCCGCCCTCACCGCCGTATAATGGCGTAAAATGGGACATTAGCGTTAGAAAGGAGAAAGCATAATGAATAACGATATGCTGAAAACTGCTTCAGAAATATTGAAAATAAGTATTGATGAAGCGCAAGAACACAATAAGCATTTACCTGATGATGATGCTTATTTATTCTGGAAACCCGTTCGCGGCGGCGGTAAGCTGATTATTAAAAACAATGGTGAAAAATTAACGGTAGGTTCACTCATCGATTCTGAAACAATGCTTACCATGTTCCGTGACGGGAAACGAAATTAAACACAAAAAGGAGATGACGGCATGACCGAAGAGGAATATAGAGAAGCTCAACAATTGCAAAACCGGATTAACAGCCTTGTTAATCAGATCAACCGTACCGTTGAGGAAAACGCCCAATTAGAAGTGGAATTGGATCAATCCATCAACAACGTGTATGTCTTGATTGATAACTGCGGCGTGATGGACAACGAGGTTCATCAGCAAATGAGCTGGCTCTCCGATGAGGTTGGAACAGCGGAAATCAGCACGAAGCACGTTTTTGATGCGTTGAACGAGTTGACAAACTCATATTTCACATTCAAAAATATTTCTACCGCTTCAAAAAACATAACGCAGTTCACAGATGAGTACCACACGCGGTTCTCTTATTACAATGAGCTCAGAAGGATTACGCTGGGCTATGTAATAGGTCTTGACGCACATATTGTTTCAAGCGAAAACATGAGAAAAAAGGTAGAAAAGGTTTATCTGCAAAACAGCGATTACTGGCTTGCGTATTCTATCGCCGGAGTTATGCTGTGGGCAAGCGATGAGAAAGAGGCTACTGGGCGGGCGATGAATAAATCGCTGACCATAAACTATTTCAATACTTGCCTGTTCTTCCTGCTGATTAACCTACGCTTCAACCGAATCGATGCCGCGCGAAAATGGTATGTAAATTATCTTGATCGGGCGGACATGAGTAATTTGGGAGATGAATGGCAGTATTTATTGCAAGCCTATCTTGCGGGCGCGTTCGGGGCGGACAATGAATTCCAAGAGCAAATTGCAACGTGCTTTAAAAATATGCTGGCACAGGTGGAAGTTACCACCGTGGATTTCGGCAAGAAATTCCTCGACAAAGCGTTTGGATTCGCACAACTATATCTTCATGCAACGGAACAGGATTACAGCACCCTTCGTAAAGTCTGTGCTGAATACGAGAAAATGAAACGCTTGCTATCCACCGCAGAAAAGAATGCAAAAATTGCCAAGTATTATAATTCGTTGGCTGAAACTGAAGTTGATGAAGGCAAGGATTTGGCACAGAGAATCGAAAATGTGCTGTATTCCTTAATCAGCAATTATGATGAGGGCGAATTAAAAGTTGTTAAGAATCTAAAATACAACGAGGCGATAGTAGCGGCGAAAGGTGATGTGAGCGCGGCGCAGGCAAAATTTAACGCTATGTTTGCAGATGCGAATAAAATGCGGTCGCTGGGAGATATGTTCCTCCATTGGGCATTCGATGAAGATTCGAGCCAAACAAACATTCTTGTTAAACGCTTCTCTATCACTTTTATGAAAGAGTGGATTGCAAAGGGTTTTGCGAAATTTGCCGAGCAATACCGTCAAGTGGAAAAGCAAAAATACTCTATAGAGGTTGACGGTTGTAAGCTGACTTGTGATGAGAATGATTTTGAATCTGCAAAGCCGACACTTGAAAAGCACTATGATAAAAACAAATGGAAAGAAGTTATAAAAGACAAATTTGTTTTAATCTATGGTGCGCTTTGCGCGGTAACATTGATTATCCTTGCTATAATGCCGTTCGTGTTTTCAAAAATCGCGCTTACGATTGGCATCCTTTTGGGTCTGGCGGGTAGTTTCCTTCTTTGGCGCAGGATAGTTGATCTCGGAAAAATCCTGCGAGAAAAGAAACGACAAGGAGTCTTAAAGTTAAAACAGGCTTTAGATGAATTGCGGCAATGGCGAAGCGACTACAAAGAAGCGGACGCAAGACACGTAGACCTTATGAGCGCAATCAAAAAAATTGAGAAATGATAGGAGGAAAAACCGATGTCTAACGCAAGTCAAGCAATCAACAGTTTAGACCAAACAATTAACTCGTTTAAGTCGAGGGTGGACGTTAAGGTCAACAACGTCCATGTTTCCACGTCGAACATTCAAGCAACAACAAATCAGATTTATGAAAACATAAATAAATTCAAGGCCGATATGTTGCATGGTGAAGAAAAGCAAATCGCCCATGAAAACATACTTCGGATTGACCAAATTATTAAGGAGCAATTTAGCAACCACGTTACTATCAGAAGGACGATTTTGGGTGTTGTGCGTGACTTCGATATCAATTTGGTTCGCAATAGCACCATACAAGAATTATCCGAGGAACTTTGGATAACAAGCTCACGGTATTGGCTTTCCTATGCGTTGATAGCAATTACCGCATGGGTCAACAATTATCCTGATGTTGCCAAAAACGCTTTGGCTGAAAGCGGGCGTAAAGATGCTATAAAGACCACTCTCTTTTTCTGTTTGCTGAATATGCGCTTTGGGCGGATTGATGTTGCAAAAATGTGGTTCCGAGAGTATTTTAAAACCCTTGACCCCACAATGTTGCAGCAGGAAACGGCAATCTTGCTTCAATCATTCCTGAATGGGGTTTTTGGTAAAGACAAGGAATTGGAACAGGATATTATAAAACTAATCGATGAGTGGGTAGGAATCATCACCGACAATGAACAGATTATGAGCGAGCTCCTCAACGCATATGAAGGTTATATAAACAATTTGAATGTTCCCGTTCAGTTTAGCTATCAATCTCTTGTGCAATTTTGCACAAACAGCGCAGAGGTTCAAAAGTCTTATGCGGATGTTTCCAAATATACGCATCTTATTGAGTTCGTAAAATCTTTGGATGTGGATGCTGAACCGCAGGACGAAGAAAATTATAAAAGCCGGATTGATGCCATTCTTGTCAACTTGATTTCAAATTACGATGCGGAAGAGCTGGAATTAAAAAATCAACAAGAGTATTACCGTTTCATTGTAGAAAACAATGGTGTCGTTGAACAGGCTCAAGCGCAGTATGATGCCATGCAAGAATTGCAAAATGAGCATTTCAATATTGGTAAGCAGTTGATTAAATGGGCGCTCTACGATGACAGTGCTCAAACCGATGTGCAGGTCAGAAAGTTTGGATTTCAAAACACGAAAACGTGGTTCAAAAATGCGATCAACAATTGGGATGTAAAACTTCATGCTGCGTTCCCGAATGAGTATAATTTACAAATTGACACATGGAAAGGCGTAAGCAATGGGTATGATGAGGCAGAACAGACGGAAAGCATGCAGAATTATTATGAAAACAACAAGTTTCAGAACATGTATGTCAACAGCTTAAACATTGCCGCCGCCATTGTCTTATTGGTATCCGCCGGACTTGCTTTCGTTACCCTCTTCTCTTTGATCGCAACAGGCCTGGCTGCAGGATTTCTTGTGTTTAGGATTTTAAGCGCCAAGGAAAAATATGCTAAGCGCATTCAAACCGCTCTTGAGAATTTGTCGTCGTGCATGGCTGAAATCGCTGATTTCAGACGACACTTTGAAGAAAATCGCATCAAAAAAGATGAACTCCTCAGTGTTGTTGAGTTCATATAAAAAATAATTTTGTGAAGGAGATTTAATTATGGCTAACGATGTCAACACAAACAATCAGGATATGGAGTTCGAGCAAATGATGGAACAGCGTATCCGCGACAATTTTGCCGCTCCCACCAAAGAAAATGCAACGATCTCTGACGAGAGATTGAAAGAAATGAACAAGAAACTCCCATCGTGGAGTTTAGAACCTCCGTACAGCTTCCTTAAATAACGATGGCTGCTGTATTGGAGCGGGAACTTGCCCCGCCGACTACATACGATGAATGGCTGAATTGCTTTGAGTTATTAAAAGCAGGTTCCTCTGTTAACACCAGTGTGATAATGACGATTACCGAAGGCTCTTTTGCTAACAGAGGATACATAGCCATTCAGTTCAATCAGAAACTCGCAGAGACTATCAACGAAATGCTAAACAACCGTATTGCTAGATTTTTGAAAGACTTGAACACACTAATTTCGTTCAACGAGTTGTCTGATATCGTTCCGTTATTTATCAGGTTGCGTAACGAAGTAAGAAAATGTCTGTTCTTTAGCGAGTTTGATTTTCTTGACGCTAGCGTTAAACGCGAGTTAGAGCAGTCTGTGAGAACGCAATTGGACGATTTTTGGAACAACACTGTAAATTTCCTGCAAAGACAGACGCTGGAGTTTTCAAACACTGGTTTAGAAGATTCTTTGTTTTTGATTCGCAGGATAGAATTATTTGCGAAAGCAGTTTGAAGGTGAGAAATTGGGGAATTTTGTTTCTACAAAAGCAGAAGTGAAAAATTATATTTGCGCGAGGACACCGTTAATTATCATCAACTCCTCTGAACGAGAGCGCGTAGAGCGAATGTTGAAAGAAATAACGGCAGAGTTGACGTGCAATCTTTCTTATTACACGGATGAGAAGCAAGTATGCAGCCTCAGTAATGGGCAGACAATCAATGTCGATAACGATCCATTACAACATATTGCTTCCGCTTTCAAAAAAAACAGAAGCTCTACTTTCGCATACGGTGATGTCAAGCGCATCAGCGAGGATAATATATACAGCCGCGAGTTGCTAAACATTCTTTATCTTGCCAAAGAAACAAACAGCACTTTGATACTGATTACCGCCGATATCGTTTGGTCGCGGTTAGCACAATTCGGTATGCTGACTACCTTGAACTATCCCGATATAGACGAGCGTTCTTCTAATATTCAATCGTTTTTAAGGATGTACCAAAATCGATACAAAATTGAGTGGGACGATGAGGATGTACGCCGTGCTGCAACGCTACTCAGAGGGTTCTCAGAGATACAAATAGAAAACATTCTTTCAACGACACTGATGAGCAATGAAGGTTTATTCAAAATCCATTTATATGAATTAACAAAGCAAAAAAGCCGCTTGTACGGAACTGTATCGAGCATTCAATTGGTGCAAGTGAATCCTGAATTGGAAGTGTCCGGTTTGGATGGACTTAAGGAATGGTTGTTAGATAAGAAAAAAGTGTTTTTTGCTTCAGATGAAGCACTCCGTGAACGGGACTTATATACGCCCAAGGGAATCCTCCTTGCAGGCATTCCCGGCTGCGGAAAATCTTATTCTGCGAAAATGATTGCAAAAGAATGGGAATTGCCATTGTTCCGATTCGACCTTGGTACAGTATATGACAAATGGGTCGGTGAGAGCGAAAAGAAAATGAAGGAAGCTCTCGAGTTTATAGACAATGTATCACCGTGCGTTCTATGGGTTGATGAAATTGAAAAAGCACTGTCTGTTTCAGATTCAGGTAATGATACTGGCAAAAGAGTGTTAGGACAATTCTTGTTTTGGTTGCAAGAATCCAATAGCAGGGTGTTTCTTGTTGCCACGGCGAATGACATCTCAGCTTTGCCGTTTGAACTATTCCGAAAGGGACGGTTTTCAGAAGTTTTCTTTATAGACCTTCCAAACCGAGAAGAGCGAAAAGCAGCGATCCGTCAGTACACAAAGAAATCCCTGCACATTGATCTTGAAAATCAGAATGTGGAACAGTTAGTTGATTTATCAGATGGCTTTTCCTATTCAGATATAGAATACGCGGTAAAAGACATTGCGCAATTGGCTTTAACGAATGGACAAAGTATTGTTACACAGGATTTGCTTGTTAGCAAATTTAAAGAGATCGTTCCAATATCTCAAAATAACCCCGATATGGTAGAACGGGTAAGAAAATGGGGTAACGAACGAGCGGTTGCAGCATCAAATACGGGAGGAATAAATTTATGAGCCTTTATGACTTAAGGAATGAAGTCAGCAGACTTGAAAGCAGATTGAGTCAGGAACAAGCCATCAACCGTGAGTTAAGGAGCGAGTTGACTTATGTCGCCAATGGCGTTTCGGGTGCGCGTAACACGTTGGAAAACTATAATGGGCATATACAGGATACACTTCAAAATTCAGATAATGCCATGCACTCATCTCACCAAAGGGTCATTGATGCAATTGCGCTTCAAGGTGAAATTGAAAAGCTGTATGTCCGTTTCAAAAACATAGAGCTTGCCAACAAAAAAATTCGCGCGGCGAATAATAAGAAGTATTATGATTTCTCGAATTACCGGACGGTGAGAAAAATTGTTCAGGGCATCATGGATAATCTTGACGTAAATATGGTCAGCGACAAAACTATTACAAAATCGGTTGAAATTCAACATCTCCAAACACCAGATTACTGGCTAACATGTGTTTTGATCAGTACAATGGCATGGAAAAACGATGATAAAGAACTGGCTGACAGAGCTATGGCACGAGCGATTTCTTTGGATAAAAAACATAGTGCCATATTTTATATGCTTTTCAATTTGCGCCTTGAGCGGAACGATGCCGTGCTGAAGTGGTTTTCTACCTATCAGGAATGCGAACAAAAAGGAAGTGATCAGCGGACATTCCTTATGCTTTTCTCTTTGATTAGTAAAACAATTGCTGAATCGGTAGATGAAAATACTCGCGCCAAAATTTCCGTTTATATAAACAGTGTTATTCTTTCAAGCGCACAGGCGGAAGGCTATAGCGAAGCTGATATCATCTCAAAAATTCGCCACAATTATTCTCGCTTGCAACCTTCCGAGCAAATTGAATATGCGGTGCTGAGAAAATACTGCGGTGCATTTAACGACTTGACAGTAAATATGATGAAGGCTAAAAACAACATTAATATTTTAGAATTTATCTTAAAAACAGTTAATGTGCCGGTAGATCAACGCAACGAATTTTTAGAGGGTTATATTAATGAATTAATCGCAAACCCTAATCAAGAAGAAGACTCCGTGTACGAGGAAATCGCATATAATGAATTAATAATAAAGTTGGAAGGCGATGCGGACACGGCAAAAGCACAATTTGAAACCGAACAACATAGGGCCAAAAACGAAATCAACCTTATTTCAGAAATGATTGATTGGATTTATGAGCGTGACAATCAAGAAATCAAAGGGCAAATACGCTTGGATATGTTTACTCTGACGAAAGACTTACAAGAAAAAGCCATCGAAGCACACAAAGAAGATTACCGTAGCCGCATAAAAAACACTGCGCCTGTTACAATCAATGATTATTCCACCACAGTTGACTTTAGGCGAGAGAATGATGAAATCAATAAAATCGATACTCATTATACTGATATTAAAAACAATGCATTATCAATGATTAAAAGCAGGACGGCATTTCTTGGTTTTGGTGTTGCTGTGGCTGCGGCTGTTGGAGCGTTTTTTGCAGGTTTTTGGCTGTTTGCGCTCACTGCAGTTGGTATCGGATACGGCATATTTGTTTTCCTTTCAAACAAATCAAAAAGAAAGCAATTAGAAGTAACGTGTAAGGATAGCATCCGTGCAACCACTGACGTGTTGCAAAAGTTGTTTACAGAATTCAAGCAGTACCAAAAAGAATTCAATGAATATGATGCTTACCACGAAAGAATTGTAAATGAGTTGAGTAAAATATAAGACATCCCAATGGGAGACGGTGGTTGCGGTAGTCTTCCTAAACACAAAAGTTCACAAGACCGCAAGTAAGGCGCTGTTAGCTAACGCTCGGGCGCTTTTGCTATGCTTTAAGGCAGTAGAGCGCCAACGAGCGCGAAACAAGAAACCACCTGCTATGCGGGTGGAAGAGAAAAAGTTATACAAAAGATGCCTCCTAATATAAAGTAGAAGTGTTCAAGCTCTACACAAAAAAAGGAGGCATCAAATGGCAAAA